>Ga0115571_1000098_pt1 | contig 59484 bp, 49 predicted proteins | sample COGITO_mtgs_1205_FD_87293 | JGI IMG/M metagenome (GOLD analysis project Ga0115571, IMG submission 87293) | Pelagic marine microbial communities from North Sea - COGITO_mtgs_120531 | ecosystem: Environmental > Aquatic > Marine > Epipelagic | place: Germany:Helgoland, sampling site Kabeltonne...
GGCTATGCAGCTGGATATTACAGTTACAAATGGGCAGAAGTGTTATCCGCTGATGCGTTTGCGTCATTTGAAGAAGCGGGTATTTTTGACCAAGCAACAGGTCGTAAATTTTTGACAAATATCTTGCATATGGGCGGCAGTAAAGAGCCGATGGAATTGTTTGTTAATTTTAAAGGGCGAGAGCCAAGCGTAGATGCGCTATTGCGTCATAGCGGTATTAGTAGCGTCGCTGCAGCATAAGCCGATTGGGATGGTGTTATGCCATCCCTGCCACATTGTCACCTGTCGCATAGGCAATGGTTTGACTTATCTCTTGCAAACTCAAACCGGATTCTTTGCGCCATTGATTAAAAGCATTTTGGATCGTCGACAAACTGCGTTTGCTATTTAACCCACCATCAATCAGTTTGTGTGCTCTAAAATAGGCTTCAATATCACGTGATAAAATAAACGTGTCTTTGCCTACAGCGCGGAGTGCGTAGGGGCCGGTATTGCCACCTAAGCGTGCACCGTGTTGTTTTAGGTAAGCCCATAGACCGATTGTGTCTTCGGCAGGCCAATCAGCGAGCCATTGACCGACAGAGCCATGCGCTTGAACAATATCATGAAGCATAAACGCATTATCTCTAATCGTACGGACTTTATTTAAGTTGCGAATGATTTTCGGGTCTGTTGCCTTTTTCTCCAGCATATCATCCGGCATCATCATTAGTTTGTTGATATCAAAGTGCCAGAATACCTCTTCAAAATCAGGCCATTTATTTCTGACGACACGCCATACAAAACCAGATTGAAAGACTTTTTTGGACATTTCAGACAATATTTCATTGCTAGGGGTTTCTGCCAGTTGCCGATGAGACTTGGGTTGCGATAGAAGGAGAGTTAGCATTGCTTCACTGCCTTTGCGTTGTGCAGCTCGGCTATATATTGTGTGAAACTTTTCCATTTGAACCTCGTTGTTATAATTAGTCTTAAATGCTATTTTTAGTTAATTGTTATTTTGCAGTAAGATTGACGCAATATAATAGATAAGATACCGAGTTTCAGATCAATTTTAAATACTTTATTTTAAAGCACTACTTGTGTAATATTTCGCACATGATTTATGGGTTCCACACTTATAAACAAGCACGTTCATACGGAGTGCTTTCGTCAGTTTTACCTTCTAAGGAACGCCAAAATGGCAGAGAATCAGTCAAGTAGTCAGCCAAGTAATCAAACACATTTTGGCTTTAAACAAGTCGACGAAGATCAAAAAGAATCAATGGTTGCAGAAGTATTTCATTCTGTTGCTGCAAAATATGATGTTATGAATGATGTCATGTCACTGGGTATTCATCGCATTTGGAAACGATATACAATAGATTGCTCAGGTGCACGAAAAGGGCATCACATCCTTGATTTAGCCGGTGGAACGGGTGATTTAACTGCTAAATTTTCACGTATTGTTGGATCTGAGGGCTCGGTAACCTTGTCCGATATCAATCCTTCTATGCTCGAAGTAGGCAAAGATAAACTCCGAGATATGGGCTTGGTCGACAACATCAAATACGTCGAAGCCAATGCTGAAACCTTGCCATTTCCAGATAACTCCTTTGATATTGTGACGATGGCATTTGGTTTACGTAATGTGACACATAAAGAAAATGCTTTGGCATCTATTTTTAGAGTGCTCAAGCCTGGTGGTCGTTTGTTAGTACTTGAGTTTTCCAAGCCGACGTCTACCGTCCTTGAAAAGATTTACGATACGTATTCATTTCATTTATTACCAAAGATGGGTAAATTAGTGGCGAATGATGAAGATTCTTATCGCTATTTAGCAGAGTCAATTCGTATGCATCCAGACCAAGATACGTTGGAGAAAATGATGCAAGATGCTGGTTTTGAGGGGACTTCCTACACTAATTTAACCGGCGGCATTGTTGCGTTGCATCGTGGATTTAAATATTAATGCCGCTTAAACAATTTATATCAGGGGTCGCCGAATTTAGTGCCAATGAAGTCTTGCAGTTGGATAGCGAATATCAAACGTACTTACAGCCTTTATCCGGTAAATCGTTAGCACTGACATTATTACCTATCGAACAAACGATTCAGTTGCAATTTACTGATTCTCGGATTGACATTTTGTTGCCAAATAATCGTGCTGATGACGTTGGCAGTGAAATTGGCAGTGAAGTTGACAGTGATTGCCATTTGACTATCCAGCTTTCAGCATTGTCGCAATTACGTGATACCAACCAACTCACTACGTTAATCAAACAAGATAAATTAGATATTAAAGGTGATTTAAGTGTCGCTCAACATTTGAGTGCATTGGTCAATGGCTTAGATTTAGATCTAACTGAGATTTTAACTAATAAAATTGGCGATGTTCCGGCGCATAGCATCATGGGAACGGCGTCGGCAGTTGTCAATTATGTAAAATATGTCAAACAGCATTTTGACATCACGCTTGGCGAGGCATTAATAGAAGAAAAGCAGTTAGTTGCTTCACCATTGGCACTGGCTAATTTTAGTGATGAGGTGACTGATACTCGCTATTGGTGTGACAGATTGGCTGCTCGATTAGCGATTTTAGAAAAAAAACAACTTGCAGGTGATAAGTAACATGGCGTCTAAACGGTTTTATCAGATTGCAAAAGTTGTACTTCAATTTGGTTTGGATGACTTAATTCCAGGCCATTGGATCCCTTGGTATGCCAAAGCGGGTAGGTATTCTTTGTTCTGGCTGCGTAATCGCCATACCGATAAATCAAGAGGGCAACGCGCGCGTTTAGCCTTAGAAACGTTAGGTCCGGTATTTATCAAATTTGGTCAGATGCTGTCGACGCGACGTGATTTGATCCCCGCTGATATTGCTGATGAACTCGCAATTTTACAAGACCATGTCATTCCATTTGATGGCAAAATTGCTGAAGCGACGATCCTTGCATCCCTCAATATTGCTGCCATAGAGGAAATCTTCACTGATTTTGATTCAGTCCCTCTGGCATCGGCGTCGATTGCCCAAGTCCATACTGCGAAGTTAAAAGACAGAGGTGACGAAGTCGTCATAAAAGTAATTCGCCCAGGGATCGAGCCGATTATTGAATCAGATGTTGAATTACTGCGCAGTATCGCGACGGTAGTTCAAAAATGGTTGCCGGACGGCAAACGCATGCGGCCGGTTGAAGTGGTTGAAGAATATCAAAAAACTATTTTTGATGAACTTGATTTGGTGCGAGAATCTACCAATGGGATGGCGATTAAGCATAATTTTTCTGATTCTAAAGCGCTGTATGTACCGCATTTTTATACTGAATATTGTACGCGAGATGTCATTGTTATTGAACGTATATACGGTATTCCGGTGTCAGATAAAGCTGCCTTGTTAGCACAAGGTACGGATATGAAAAAACTAGCAGAACGTGGTGTGGAAGTCTTTTTCACACAGGTCTTCCGCGATAGTTTGTTCCATGCGGATATGCATCCGGGAAACATTTTTGTCAGTACCCAAAGACCGGAGGACCCTTATTACATTGGGATTGATTACGGGATTGTAGGGACGTTAAATGCTCAAGATAAGCATTACTTAGCAGCCAACTTTATTGCATTTTTTAATCGTGATTATCGTAAGGTTGCTGAATTACATGTGGATTCTGGTTGGGTGCCAATGGATACCAATGTCGATGATTTAGAAATGGCGATATGCTCAGTCTGTGATCCGATTTTTCAAAAACCATTAGATGAAATCTCGTTTGGGCATGTATTGTTGCAGTTATTTAATACCGCAAGACGATTTAATATGGTGGTTCAACCCCAACTGGTGTTACTGCAAAAAACGTTATTGTATGTTGAAGGACTCGGTCGTCATTTATACCCGCAGTTAGATTTGTGGTCGACGGCGAAGCCTTTTTTAGAAAATTGGATGAATGAACAGATTGGCTTTAAAGCGTTTTATACTAAAATAAAAAATAACGCACCATTTTGGGCTGAAAAATTACCCGATATGCCTGATCTGATATTCAATACACTGAGTCAACTCAAAACGTTACCTGAGCTTCAGCATAAGCAGTTTACTGAACTTAAAGCGCAACAGTTAGCGAACCAAAAATCTACATTGTACGGGATGATCGGCTCGACTTGTTTCGTGATTGGAGTATTGCTAGTGTTTAACGCAATGCCGATTTATTATGAATTGGTTGCGTTTGCTGTGGGTGGGATATTTTGGTTTAAAGCCTTGTCAAACCTGATTCAAAAAGATTAAAACTGATACATGTGGTCTTTGCCATAAAAGGCCTCAAAGCGCAGAGCTAAACCATATGAAGGTTCGAAATCTTCTTTATCGAGCCATAAAATAAAGGGCTCAACTTCAAAAAATAACCATTTACGTAGCGGGTTACTTCTAAGTTTTGCGCTTAGATAAACCTGCTCAGTATGATTATTGGGCTCGGTTAATCCCTGAATATAAAAGGTATATACCAGCGTAGATTGCAAATCTAAACGAAAGTATCGTTGTGCTTCAATATGCCATTTAAATTCATTACGTTTGTCAGAGTAATGCCAGCGGTGACTTAGTTTATCTAGCTTTTGACCATCGTGTTCAAACAACACTGATGCGCCAATTTCAGCACCTAGATGATCGCGGTTATAGTAATGCAATTGGGTGTCGTAGAGTAAATTCGTTTTATTATCGATATTATACAAATCGCGATACGTGGCTCGGGCAAAGACTTGATCGCGCCGACCAAATCCAACACGGTAAGAGACATTATCAAATCGGGGACTATAAAAGCGTAAGGCTAGGGTGGTAGATTGCTGACGATTGTCAATCTCACGACTCGCTTTAACGGAATTATCTAGCGTGCCGTCATCATCATCACTTAATAAGAGATCGACTTTGTTGGTGAGTGACGGTAATGAAAATTTGATTTTGAAACGGGTATCAAATTCTCCGAATTTTCTGCTGCGTGGCTCCCAACCAAGACGAATTTTACCAGAAGCACCCGCTTGACTCGATTGGGTTGGGGCGTCGATAAACCACTGATCAATAGCTTGTGCTTGAAAGTTAAAAGTATTGGTGATGTTTTGTTGCCATCGGTCAACCCAGATTTGCTCAGAGGTTATCGATTCATTTCCTGCAGTGGATTGCGCATGTACCCAGCCTGATGCAAATGCCCACATCAAGAGTGTATAAATAATGCTGTTTGATAATTTTTTCATGCACTCACTTTAATTCAAGAATAAAACTGTCGATACATCATTTATCGCATGTAATCTAAAACGCTTTATCTTATACTTGGACACAAGTATAGAATCTTTCAGTTTGATACACAATGAAACTGATTTTAAGAAATGATTAAAAGGAACCAATTATGGGTGGCATTAGTATCTGGAGCTTGTTGTTAATTGCATTGATCGTAATTTTGTTATTTGGCACGGGCAAACTAAAAACCTTAGGTGCTGATTTAGGCGGCGCGATTAAAGGCTTTAAAAAAGCGGTCAATGATGACTCTTCTGTGGAAAAAAACTCAGCAGATGCTGATTTTACTCCGGAGCAAATTAGCACTAAAGCTGAGGAGCCGGTCAATAGCAAAGCTTCTCAGGAAGTGAAAAAAGACTAATCATGTTTGATATTGGCTTTTGGGAGTTACTCGTCATTGGTGTCATGGCGTTACTGATTTTAGGGCCTGAACGGTTGCCAGGGGCGATTCGTAGCACCATGCGTGTGGTTCGAGGGGTGAAACAAACCGCCAATGGGTTTAAAACAGAAGTCGAAGAGCAGCTGCGGATCCATGAATTGCATGAAAACCTTAAAAAAGCAGAGCAACAAGGTCTAAATGATCTTGACCCAACACTTCAAAAAAGTGTCGATGAACTCAAAGCCGCTGCCGCTTCGGTTCAACAACCATACAAAAAAGATAAGTAATCTATGACCACTCAACAAGGGTTAATTTCACATCTGATTGAGTTACGTAGTCGAATTTTGAAGATGCTAGTAAGTGTGTTGTTGATCTTTGTTGTGTTAACTCCGTTTGCTCAGGATATCTATCATATTTTGGCGCAACCGTTATTGAATGCATTGCCTGAAGGGGCGAGTATGATTGCAACAGATGTTGCGTCGCCATTTTTAGCACCGTTTAAACTCACACTCGTCGTCGCTTTTTTTATCGCCATACCCTATATTTTGTATCATATTTGGGGCTTCATCGCTCCAGCCTTGTACCGCAATGAAAAAAAACTGATCGCGCCGTTATTATTTTCTAGTTCGTTACTTTTTTACGCGGGTATGGCGTTTGCTTACTTCGTGCTATTTCCGGTCGCGTTTGCATTTTTAACCAGCTTTGCACCTGAAGGGGTCGTTGTCAGCACTGATATCAGTAGCTATTTGAGTTTCGTTTTGACTATTTTCTTTGCGTTTGGTATCGCCTTTGAGATCCCGATTGCGATTATTTTATTATGTTGGACAGGCGTGACCACCCCGCAACAATTACGTCAAAAACGTCCTTATGTGATTGTGGGCGCGTTCGTTGTCGGTATGTTACTGACTCCCCCAGATGTGATATCACAGGTGTTACTTGCGATCCCAATGTGGATTTTATTTGAAGTTGGGGTCATTATTGGTAGTATTTATGCCAAACCAGCACCAGTGATAAATTAACTAAAGAGTAGCTAAACATGACAAACACACACAATAATACCTCACTAGGCCTTTCGAGTTGGACCATTATGCTGAGTGTTATCAGTATATTGTCAATTAGTGCCTCAGTGCATGCTGCCGCGCCGTCGGTCAAAGAGGCGTTAGAAAAATGTGCTCAACAAACTAACAGCCTACAACGTTTGGTTTGTTATGATCGCATCAGCGCTCAGCTAAACGATTATGATGATTATTCACCTGAGACCGTTATCGCTGTGCAGACTCCACCTATTGCGCCTCATCTTCCATCCGCCGTAATGCCTGTAGCAGTCTTATCAGCGCCAGCCAATGCAGAGACAGATTCTGTTGCAAGTTTTGGTCAAGAAGTAGCAACGGAAGATTCGATGGTAGCGACGATAGCTGCTGTGAATATAGGTAGTAACAACCTCATGACGATTACATTAAACAATGGTCAAGTATGGCAACAAACCAAATCTGAAGACCGTGCCCGCCTATCGGAACAACAGGTCGTGACCTTAGAAAAAGGCTTTTTTGGTGCGATTTATTTATCGGCTGAAGGCAGTAATCGTCGTGTTGCTGTGAAGCGATTGAAATAACCAAATTTATAAGGTAGCGTGATGTCACAATTTACTCCTAATCAATATCCCCTTGTGAGACCACGTCGTTTACGTGCGACTGCTGGTGTTCGCGCAATGGTTAGCGAAACACAGTTATCGGTAGCCGATCTTATTTATCCCATGTTTGTGCTTGAAGGAGAAGGGCAAATAGAAACGATTGCATCTATGCCAGATGTGTATCGATATAGTATTGATACCTTACTAACAAAGATCGCTGAAGTAGTCGCGTTAGGCATTCCTGCAATAGCATTATTTCCGGTTACACCGAACGAGCAAAAATCCTTACAAGCTGAAGCTGCCTATGATCCTGAAGGGTTAGCACAACGTGCTGTACGGGCAGTTAAAGGCGCGTTTCCTGAATTAATTGTTATTACTGACGTGGCATTAGATCCTTTTACTACACATGGTCAAGATGGCATCATTGCTGATAACGGTTATGTCCTTAATGATGTGACCTGTGATGTCTTAGTTAAACAAGCGTTATCCCATGCCCAAGCGGGTGCTGATATTGTTGCTCCATCGGACATGATGGATGGAAGAGTTGGCTTAATTCGTCAAGCGCTAGAACAGGCAGGTTTCGTTAACACTTGTATCATGGCGTATTCAGCTAAATATGCCTCTAGTTATTATGGACCATTTCGCGATGCGGTCGGCTCTGCTGGTAATATTAAGGGCGGCAATAAACATTCTTATCAAATGGATCCCGCGAATAGCGATGAGGCGATAAAGGAAATCGCGTTAGATTTAGCTGAAGGGGCGGATATGGTGATGGTTAAGCCAGGTATGCCTTATTTAGATATCGTACGACGTGCTAAAAATGAATTACATGCGCCCACATTTGTATATCAAGTGAGCGGTGAATATGCGATGCATCAGGCGGCATTCACCAATGGTTGGCTCAATGCAGACGCCGTTATTCTTGAAAGTTTAATGAGTTTTAAGCGTGCTGGTGCAGATGGGATCCTAACGTATTTTGCCGTCGCAGCAGCGAAGCTACTCAATGCTAGGTAAAGCTATATAACGCTATACCTTATTGAGCTTCAGAGTTTGTTTGGCCTTGTGTAAAATCCAAGTTTCATTGGCAAGCTCTGTTGCAACTAATTTATTCTCATTTAACCAATCTTGGTTGATATCTAATTGCCAGAACTGCTCAAATGCTTCATCGTTAATGTTCACATAGGCAATCTGAGCGATGTGTTTATCCTGGGTACGCTTAATATTTAAAACCACCGCAATGCGCAAAATCTTTAACAACTGCATTAAATTTTCTTTTACTTCAGCTGGATAATCATTCAGCGCATCCTTCGGGATATCGCCGCGATGATAGCTGACTAAATCTGCAATACATTGTTTTTGTAGTTTGGTATAACCTGCTAAGTCACTGTGTTTAAGAATATACCCACCATGTAAATGCTGGTTTTTGAACTCAATATGCAGCCCTATTTCATGCAGCATCGCAGCAGTGTAAAGCATGTTTTTACCATCAAAACTGCTGACTTTAAGCTTATCGGAAATCTGATTAAACATGTGCATCGCAGTATAAGTGACGGCAACGGCTTGTTCTTCATCGATATGAAATTTTAGAATACAGCTATATATTGTTTGTGCGCGACGATCTGATAAGGGCTGATTATCGAGCATGCCATAAATAATACCTTCACGTAATGCCCCACCAGCGATATTCATCGTATTAATAGCTAAGGACTCAAATAGGGCGATTAATATGGCTAAGCCGGATGGGAAAATAATCCGACGTGATTCCGCCAATCCATCAATCGCAAGGTGATCTATATGCGCAGCTGCAATGCACTGTTCTCTGAGAGTATATAAATAATTGAGTTTTATTTCGTCACGGATACCTTTGTGCATCAAAATATCGGTGATGGCCTGTGGAGTACCTGAAGCACCTAAAGCTTGTTGCCAGTCGAAACATTTAAAGGCATGAGCATGGGTATCAATTTGTTCTTTTGCAGCCGCAATTGCATTAGCAAAATGCTGTTGATTGATGATGCCATCTACAAAGTAATGCTGCATGTAGGTTACACAGCCCATATTGAACGAGTGTAAATGCAGTGGTTGCATATCACGTCCGACAATAACTTCGGTGCTTGCTCCGCCAATATCAATGACTAGTGTGTTACCTGAAGTCGTGGAGGTATAAGCGACACCGCGGTAAATTTCAGCAGCTTCTTCTTCTCCGGAGATAATCAGTAGTTTTTTACTTAAAATAGACTCTGCTTTGACAACAAAATCATGTGCGTTAGTCGCTAAGCGAAGCGTCGCAGTAGCAACTATTTTTATGTTTTCTGCAGGGATGGTTTTTAAGCGGTCAGCAAAGGTAGCGAGACATTGCCAGCCTCGCTCCATAGCAAGCTCATCCAAGTAATTTGACGCATCTAATCCAGCGGCTAAACGTACTTTTTGTTTAACTCTAGATACCACCTGAACGTTACCATCAATAACATGCACCACAACAAGGTGGAAACTATTCGACCCTAAATCCACGGCGGCATAATACTCACCTTTAGGTTTTAAGGTCGTCAGGTCCTTGTGCGTTAAATTAACGCTTGTTATAGGGGCGGTCTGATCTTGCATGGCCTTTGCTTTTATGATTGCCTCTTGTATTGCCTGTTCCATGGCGCTTCCTAGCAGTAAATTTAGGGGGAGTTAGATCCGTTAACAACTCGCCACTATCATAATCCGTGACGGGTATTGAGTGCTCAATATACGCCTCTATATCAGGTAAGTTCAAGGCATATTTTTCACAAGCAAAACTGATGGCATGACCACTTTTTCCTGCGCGGCCTGTACGACCGATGCGATGGACATAATCTTCGGCATCATCCGGTAAATCAAAGTTAAATACATGCGTCACTTTTTCGATGTGTAGTCCACGTGCAGCGACATCAGTTGCCACTAAGATATCCAATTTACCTTTAGAGAAACCGTCCATAATCGACATACGTTTTTTCTGCGGCACATCACCACTAAGAAGACCTACGCGATGACCGTCAGCCATAAGCCATGCAGCAACGGTTTCACACGAAAATTTAGTGTTGGCAAACACGATGGCTTTTTCTGGCCATTCGTTTTCTAACAATGTTAGCAGTAAACGAATTTTGTCATCATCGGATGGATAGAATAGCTCTTCTTGCACACGCGTAGCGGTTTTTTTCCCAGGCTCAATTTGCACATGTGTTGGGTTATTCATGTGTTCGTAGGCGAGTTCTTGTACACGGTAGCTTAATGTCGCCGAAAACAGCATGCTTAAGCGCTTGTCTGCTTTAGGCATACGATTAAATAAGTATCGGATATCCTTAATAAAACCTAGGTCAAACATGCGGTCGGCTTCATCTAATACCGCAACTTGAATATTTTCTAAGGAAAAAATCCCCTGCTTGTAGTAATCTAATATACGACCGGTGGTGCCGATTATTATATCTACACCATTCGTTAATGTTTGGCGTTGATCTTCATAACCTTCGCCTCCGTATATTAAACCTAAGGTCAAACCCGTGTGTTTACTCAAGAGTACTGCGTCATTATGAATTTGTACCGCAAGTTCACGAGTAGGCGCCATAATGATCGCTTTAGGACCTTTGGCTGCATTCTTGTGATTGAGAAGGTAATTAAAGGTCGCAACTAAAAATGCGATGGTTTTACCTGTTCCAGTCTGAGCTTGACCAGCAATATCGAATTCTTCGATTAGAGGCGGCAGACTTAGCGCTTGAATAGGTGTACAATATTCGAAATTTGCTTCGTCTAGAGCATCTGTAATAGATTGATGGATCTTTAAATCCGAAAATCGAGTATCTGTTAAGTGTGTTGTTTGCATTAATTATTATTCAGTGCTTGCATCAAAAACTATTTATATAACACTATGGTGAATAAAATAAAAGTATCACCAACTTGGAGAATAAAATGAGCGACAAGATTATCACGTTATCTGATGATAAATTCGAAGCCGACGTTCTAAATGCTGAAGGTCCCGTGTTAGTTGATTTCTGGGCCGAATGGTGCGGACCGTGTAAGATGATTGCCCCTATCTTATCTGAAATTGCTGAAACTTACGACGGTAAAGTGACAATTGGTAAGTTAAATGTTGATGAGTTTAGCGAAACCCCTAAGAAATTTGGTATTCGTGGTATCCCTACATTACTTCTTTTCAAAGATGGTAACGTTGCAGGGACCAAAGTAGGTGCGTTATCAAAAGCACAACTAGAAGAATTTTTACAAGAAAACCTGTAAAAATTCCTTCAAAATACCGGAAAGGCTGTTTAAATAGTGTATATTTAACAGCCTTTTCACATTATTTCTGCTCAATTCTTTACCTTAACTTATTTTAATGCTAACTTAATAGCCGAGCACTTTTCCCGTGCGAAAGCCACAGTCACATCTTCTTTTACGCCTGTACTGTGCACATAACCCCTATGACTATTACTCAAAGCGAATGCTTAAAGACCCCACTATGAATTTAACCGAATTAAAGAACAAGCCTATTTCTGAACTAGTTGCCCTAGCTGGTGAAATGGGATTAGAAAACCTTGCACGTGCACGTAAACAAGACATTATTTTTTCCATCCTCAAAGCCCACGCTAAAAGTGGTGAAGATATCTTTGGTGAAGGTGTATTAGAAATTCTCCAAGATGGTTTTGGTTTTCTTCGTTCAGCAGATTCATCTTATCTTGCAGGTCCTGATGACATTTATGTTTCACCGAGTCAAATTCGACGGTTTAACTTGCGAACGGGTGATTCGATTTCTGGTAAGATCCGAACGCCAAAAGACTCAGAACGTTATTTTGCCCTACTAAAAATTCGTGAAGTCAACTTCGACAAACCAGAAAATTCTCGCAATAAAATCTTATTTGAAAACCTCACTCCACTTCACGCTAACGAGCGTTTACGTATGGAGCGTGGTAACGGCAGTACGGAAGACATTACAGCACGTTTACTCGACCTTTGTTCACCTATCGGTAAAGGCCAGCGTGGCTTGTTAGTTGCGCCTCCTAAAGCGGGTAAAACATTATTACTGCAAAACATTGCGCAATCGATTGCTGCTAATCACCCTGATTGTTTGTTAATGGTTTTACTGATTGATGAGCGTCCAGAAGAAGTGACCGAAATGCAACGCTTGGTACAGGGTGAAGTTGTTGCTTCGACCTTTGATGAGCCAGCGAGTCGTCACGTACAAGTTGCTGAGATGGTAATTGAAAAAGCCAAACGCTTGGTCGAACACAAAAAAGACGTTGTGATATTACTTGATTCAATTACACGTCTTGCGCGTGCATACAACACCGTTATTCCATCATCAGGAAAAGTCTTAACCGGTGGTGTTGATGCCAATGCATTACACAAACCTAAGCGTTTCTTTGGTGCAGCAAGAAATGTTGAAGAAGGTGGTAGCTTAACAATTATTGCAACAGCGTTGGTTGATACCGGTTCTAAAATGGATGAAGTTATCTATGAAGAATTTAAAGGTACAGGTAACATGGAATTGCATCTTAATCGTAAGATTGCTGAAAAACGTGTTTTCCCAGCCATGGACTTTAACCGTTCTGGTACGCGTCGAGAAGAATTACTAACGAGTAAAGAAGAATTACAAAAAATGTGGATCTTACGTAAGATTGTGCATGAAATGCCAGAAATAGATGCCATAGAATTCTTAATTAGCCGATTATCGATGACTAAAACCAACGATGAGTTCTTTGATGCGATGAAACGCCAACGAAGTTAAGGTTAAGCATGATTATTGCGTGAAGGGTTGATCTCATCTATTCATGCATAACACATAATATAAAGCCATGTCCTTAATCAGGTAACATGGCTTTTTTTTGCCTGTATTCTTTCTATATTTGTTTGTGTTATGGTGTAGATATAATGAATTTATAATTTTATTCAAGGAGCTACAATGAAGCTATCCAAGTTATCTCGCAGCATTGGCATTGTATTAGGTATGACAGCGTTATTTGCGACTGCGCCGAATTTACAGGCTAAGCCTGAACCTAGTGTAGTTACCGATAAAGTCAGTGCTATGGAAGAACAAGTTATTCAATGGCGTCATCATTTTCATGCTAACCCTGAGCTGTCAAATCGAGAATTTGAAACGGCGGCGTATATTGCTAAGTATCTCACGAGCTTAGGCTTACAAGTGCAAACTGGCGTCGCTAAAACAGGTGTAGTTGGTTTGTTAGACACAGGTAAACCAGGCCCTGTGGTTGCATTACGAGCCGATATTGATGGACTGCCGGTATTGGAAGATAATGATTTACCGTATAAATCGACTAAACGAGGGATGTTTAACGGTAAAGATGTACCTGTAATGCATGCTTGTGGGCATGATACGCATATAGCTATGCTGATGGGGGCCGCTAAAATTCTTACGGATATGCAAGATGAGCTAGTCGGTCAAGTTAAATTTATTTTTCAGCCCGCTGAAGAAGGATCGCCTGAAGGTGAAGTAGGTGGTGCAGAAATCATGGTTCAAGAAGGCGTACTGAAAAACCCTGATGTCGATGCGATTTTTGGTTTACATATTTCGGCAGCTGAACCTGTCGGTACTGTATTGTGGCGCGAAGGTGGCATTATGGCTGCTGTTGACCCGTTTAAAATTGTCATTAAAGGCAAGCAAGCTCACGGCGCTTACCCTTGGTTGAGTGTCGATCCTATTACGACAGCAGCGCAAACTATTATGAGCCTACAAACTATTGTGAGTCGTGAATTGCGTTTGTTAGATGATGCCGCGGTGATTACGATTGGCGCGATCAATGGCGGTAATCGCTCTAACATTATCCCAAATGAAGTAGAGCTTATCGGTACAATCAGAACATTAAATGAAACGGCACGTGAACATATCTATGAAGCCCTTCCTCGTAAGGTAAATGCGATAGCTGAGAGCATGCGTGCCACAGCTGAGATCACTTTACCGCTAGATTATTATTATCCCATTACGTTTAATGATCATGATTTAATGAAGCAAGTCGTACCGACATTAAATCGTACTGCCGGAGATGAAAATGTGATTTATTCTAAGCCGGTCACCGGTGCTGAAGATTTTTCTTTTTTCCAAAAAGAAATCCCTGGTGTATATTTGTGGATCGGTGGTCGTTCAGTTGACACCGCTCCCGAAGATGCGCCAGCACACCACACTCCAGAATTTGTGGTGGATGACAAAGGGATGAAATTAGGCGTGAAATTATTAACCAACTTAACAATTGATACGTTATTTCACGATGCAAATTCCAAGAACGACAAATGATGGCAGTATGGCAATGCCAATACAGTTAATACACTGAAGTTAGACGACCGTGATTACCTAAGTGATATTTGAATTTATCGCTAGAAACGGATTGTTGTCTATTCTTCAGTGTTACTGTATACAATTGATTTATAATTGGAAAATCAACGATATTAAGCTCTTTTATTCCGCCCATTGCAGATTGGTTTAGGGTATGTTGAGATAATACCGCGATACCTAACCCTGAGGCGACGGCCAAATGAATCGCTTCGTTACTTTCTATAAGCATAATATTGGAGAGTTTAATTTGGTGTTGCTGACAATATTTGACTAGCACTTGATGCGTTGCCGAACCTGGTTCTCGCACCAAAAATTTCTGATGTTGTAAATCTTTCAGGTGACAATGATTTGGGCCACTGTATTCTTGTGGTGCAATGACGGTCAAATGGTTTTCCATAAAAGCAGTAGCGATAATATTTTGCATTGTTGGTACTTCAGAAAAAATGTACAAATCATCTTTATTATCTTGTAAACGCTGAGAGATCTGTTCCGTATTACCGACTTTTAATTGCACGTTGATATCTGGATTTTCGATACAAAATGGTTTTAAAATTGGGGGGATTAAGTATTTTGCGGTGGTGACTACTGCCAATTTAAACCCACCATGATGTTGTGCTTTGAGGCTCTCAATATGAGTACTCAAATTTAATTTAGAGCGCATAATGTCGTTAGCACATTGATATACAGCATTACCTGCATCCGTCAAGCGAACGGTTCCTTGATGAGTTTCAAGCAATGTCACTCCGCATATTTCAGTCAATTTTTTTAATTGTAATGATACGGTGGGTTGCGACAGTTGTAACGCCACAGAGGCAGCAGTAATCGACCCTGATTCAACAATTTGCTTGAAAACTTCTAATAATCTAAATGTTAATGCATTCATATCGCCACTATATATTGCTGTATAAAAAGTAAATACTTACGCTGTCAAAAGTATCAATTAGATATAAAATTATTTGCCGTGCCAAAACGGTATTTCATTATAGGTAAATTAAGGTATAATTAGGCGTTTCCACCACGTATATTACCGAATATGTCGGTTATGTGTAAACAGAGAGAGTAAGATGGCAAAAGTTGCAATCGTAATGGGGTCTACGTCTGATTGGCCTACAATGAAACTATCGGCTGAAATGCTGCAACATTTAGGTGTTGAGTACCATGCACAAGTTGTATCCGCACATCGCACCCCAGATTTGCTGACTTCGTTTGCTCAAACAGCACATACCGAAGGCTATAGTGTCATTATCGCTGGTGCTGGCGGTGCAGCGCATCTTCCTGGCATGATTGCCGCTCATACGCATATTCCTGTATTAGGTTGTCCAGTTCGTTCCAGTCAACTCAATGGCATTGATTCGTTATTATCGATAGTGCAGATGCCTAAAGGTGTTGCAGTCGGTACGTTAGCGATTGGTGAGGCCGGTGCAGCTAATGCGGGCTTGCTAGCTGCGCAAATCGTTGGCTTGCAAGAGCCTGCTGTTGCTCAAGCTATTATTGATTTTCGTAAAAAACAAACCGACACTGTGTTAAGTAACGGTCAACTAGAGTTATAAATTAATGAATGTTCTTGTCTATGGTTCAGGCCAACTTGCACGAATGATGTATTTAGCGGGTAGCCCCTTAAATATCAATGTACAAGCCGTTGATGTTGCATCAAAAAAAATCGTTAATCCGGTGACTAAGCGCAGTTTAAAATTAAGTTTAGATACTGCGATTGAAAACGCTGATGTGCTCACCGTTGAGTTTGAACATGTTCCAGAACTGTTATTAGAACAAGCGGAGCAGTCCGGTAAGTTATTGCCAAATATGCGTTCAATATTAGTCGGGGCTGATCGTGTTCGCGAAAAACAGCTTCTCGCACTTGCGGGGATCCCTAACTGTGAACACGAAATTATCACTGATATAGCTCAACTTAGTGGTATTACTGACCGCCTTGGCGATAAGATCATCTTTAAATCCAGCCGAGATGGCTATGACGGTTATGGCCAGTGGCGTATTAGCAATGCCGATGGTTTGACTGATTTAGCCGAAGTATTTAGTCATTTAGACTTGGTTAAAGTCCCTATCGTAGCCGAAACAATGTGTCCCTTTGACCGTGAATTATCGTTAGTCGGTACAATCGGTAAAGACGGTAATATCGCATTGTATCCATTGGCACAAAATACACATTTTGAAGGTCAGTTACATGTGTCTATTGCCCCCGCGCCGGAGCTTTCAGACACTGTTATTGCAAAAGCTGAGAGCATTTTTAAGACCTTAGCGAAACAAATGGAATATGTTGGCACGTTAGCTGTCGAATTATTTCAAGTTGGTGATGAATTACTTGTTAACGAGCTCGCTCCTCGTGTTCATAATTCTGGGCATTGGTCGATGCAAGGTGCTGATACCTGTCAATTTGAAAATCATTTACGCGCCATATGTGGGTTGCCTTTGGGTGATTCACATGCACAAAAAATCAGTGCGATGGTCAACATCATTGGTGTCAGTTCGTTTTCTAAAAATCTGATTGGGATTCCGGGTGTTCATTTGCATTGGTATGGCAAAGAAGTACGTGAAAAACGTAAAATGGGCCATATTAATGTGACTGCCGATAGTTATGCTCAATTAGCAACTAAGTTTGAGCAGTTATCCGAGTTTTTACCGATGCAGTATTTCCCACGTTTGCTAACTCAAGCCAATAAGTTAGCTAAACAATCATAATTTTTGATTTTGTGAATTTAAGGAGACACTTGATGTTACGTATAATGTTAGTAGTGAGTGCTTTATTGTTAGCAGTATTAGGGTGTGCACCTGTTGCACCTTCTACCATTCAGGTTACGGACAGTAAAATCCGTGCGGCATTTACGCAAGCGACGACTGGCGCTGCGTACATGACTATCACCAATCATACCGATATTGACGACCGACTCATGTCGGTATCTGCGCTAACTTATATTGCGCGTGACATTCAAATTCATACCATGCTTATGGAAGATGACATGATGATTATGCAACAAGTGACTGACGGCGTTGCCTTACCGGCTGGTGGTGAAGTTGTATTTGGTCCGGGTGGTTTTCACATTATGTTTATAGGATTACAAACGGCATTGGATGAAGGTAAACACATTGCGTTAACGCTCAATTTTGCCAATGCGCCTGCACAAACGGTCAATTTTCCTGTGGTCGCTATGCATACCAATAGCATGCCCCACTAAACTTTTTTGCTAACCAAAACGCATCATTAACTTATTCTTTGGTTTGTTAGGACTAATTATGAATTCAATTACTTTATCAACCCGAAGTGTCGTCAACACTATATCTGCTTTGTTGTTGTGTATTTGTTTACCGTTAGGTGCGCAAACAGTTATTTCGCAACAGACGATCGCCACAGATTTAGCGAATCCTTGGTCAATTGCATTACTCCCAAATAATGAATTTTTGGTGACAGAACGCCCTGGTCACATTGCTAGGATTTCAGCGGCTGGCACTGTCACGAGGTTATCGGGCTTACCGGATGTAGTGGCTGAGCGGCAAGGTGGTGTATTAGGTATTGTGTTAGATCCCAATTTCGCAACAAATCAAACACTATACGTTTGTTTGGTAGGCGCTGATAGTGAAGGTAATACCGGCTCGGAAGTGTACAAAGCGACATTAGCAACCTCTAGTTTGACCAATGTCACTCAGATATTTGCAGCTCATCCAAAGATAAAATCAGGTTTTCATTTTGGTTGTCGTTTAGCGTTTGCCAATGACGGTGCATTGTTTATTACCTTAGGTGACCGTAATTCAGGAAAGGATCAAACCCAATCCTTAGACAACCATTACGGTAAAATTATTCGTGTGCAAAGCGATGGGTCGCCACATCCGCAAAACGCATTTTTAGATAGTGCTGTACCTGAAGTCTATTCTATTGGTCATCGTAATGTACAAGGTATTGCATTACATCCTAAGCTGAATGTTATGTGGGCGCATGAACATGGGCCTAAAGGCGGTGACGAACTCAATACACTCAAAGCGGGTGCGAATTATGGTTGGCCAACTATCACTTATGGCATCAATTATAATGGGGATATTATTTCGGATAAAACTGAGTCGCCAGGATTGGAACAGCCATTAACCTATTGGGTGCCTTCAATTGCCCCTAGCGGCATGGCGTTTTATAAAGATGACTTGTTAGTGGGCTCATTAAAGTTTAGACATCTGCGTTACTTAACGTTGCAAGACAACCAAGTCGTGCGTCAAACTGAGTTGCTGAGCGATTTAGACGCACGTATTCGTGATGTGGCTGTTGGTACTGATAATACGGTTTATGTGGTGACTGATGAGCCTAAAGGCCGACTCATAGCGCTGCAGCTGCAACCGTAATAGTTGGCTCAGTAACAAATGGATGTGGGATAGCGAACTGCATCCACTTTTCACTTGTTGGATGATAAAACCCCAATTCTGCGGCGTGTAACCACAAACGTTCAATCCCAATACGTGTATCAGGATCAGTGTACAAGCGGTCTCCTAATATTGGATGGCCAATCGATAACATATGCACCCGTAGCTGATGTGAGCGGCCTGTGACAGGATGCAGTTCAACCAGTGTCGTATGCTCATCTACCGAAATTACCTTGTAGCGTGTTAAGCTTGCTTTACCGGTTTCATGACAGACTTTTTGTTTTGGACGGTTAGGCCAATCAACAATTAATGGTGCGTTTATCTCGCCTTCTGTACTCTCCATTTTCCCTAGTACTCGTGCAAAATATCGCTTTTGTGTTTTTCTTTGAGCAAACTGATCGCTAAGATGCTGATTAGCTGGCTTATGCATCGCCATAACAATAATACCGGATGTCGCCATATCAAGGCGGTGTACAATCCGTGCGAGAGGATATACATCCGTCACGCGTTTTTGTAAGCTGTCTTGATGATTATCCGCACGTCCACGAACACTAAGCAATCCTGCGGCTTTAGCTAACACAATGACGTCTTCATCTTGATATAAGATATCTAAAAACGGAACCATAGGAGGTTGATAATTTAGTATAGCCATTGTGTTAGTTTCACCTGTTTCGCCACGTTATTTGTTAGCATTAGATCGTAACGATCATTTATTTCGCGGATTATTAATCACAACACGCACCGCATCAAGATATAATGTTGCTTCTTTAATGCGTTTTAATGCTTGGTTTAATGTAGCTTGCATCTGCTCTATTTCTACATCACTGATACTCGGATTCACTTTTTGTAATTGTTGCAACCGAATGATCTCATCGCCTAATTGACGATTAACAAAATCTATGGCCGCTTTTTTAACCGGTTTAACACGCTTAGCTGCCAATTCATCCGCTTTTGTCAGAACGAGTTTAATCGGCTGAGCTAGAGCTGGTACGAGTTTTTGTCCCATTTTACGATCCACTTTGGTCATCGCAACAGATACATTTTTCATGCTGTTGCCTTGACTATCAATTTGAATCAATACTGGCGTTTGCGTCAAATACGGATTGTTTCCCGACGTATTATCTGAATTGGCTTGTAAGATATACAAGCATTCAACAAAAAATGCACCAGCGGGCAGGGCGCTATTATTCATGAAACCTAGTGATGCTTTACCATTCACTTCGCTCGTGATGATATCTATAGCATCATGCACAAAAGGATGATCCCAGCTAATAAAACTAAGTTCTTCTCGTGCCGTCGCGATGTCGCGTCGATAGGTAATGCTCAAGCCATCTTCAGGTAAGCTTGACAGAGTATGAGCGAGTTGATCGGTAGGCTGTAAAATAAAGCTATGAGCGTCATTTACAATATACGCTATCCCCAAAGCATCACAGATCAGTTGCATAAAGCGTTCGACCGATTGCACTTGTTCAGGATCATTTAATGCCTCAAGCAATGGCTCAACAGTGCCTTTACCGCTAGCACTGAGCTCAAGTAACTTATCACGACCTTGCTGACGCTCAAGATTATATTGCGCAGCCAAATCGGTGATCTTCTCGATGAGACCCTCAGGCTCTTGTTCTGCAGTGATATAGGTATCAATATCGTCTGCTAATGTGTCAAATACTTTGGCACCGATAGCACAGGTTTCATTAAAGCTATTTAGACCTTGATGATAGATGTTAAACAATCTTTCATGGGCTGAGCCAGTAAAATAGGGCACATGGATATTGACGACCTGTGATTGGCCAATCCTGTCCAAGCGACCAATACGTTGTTCGAGTAAATCAGGATGCAGGGGCAAATCAAACAAAATCAAATGCTGTGCAAATTGGAAGTTACGACCTTCTGAACCAATTTCACTACACAATAATAAGGGAGTATTACTATCTGGATCGGCAAAATAATGCGCTGCACGATCACGTTCAATAATACTCATTTTTTCATGAAATACAGGTAAATGACGACCCGTTTGTTGCTTAATGAATTCAGCTAGTTGTAGCACTGTTACTTGAGAACGACAGATTAATAACGTTTTTGAGTCAGTATTATCAAGATAATCTAACAGCCACTGGACTCGCGGATCTTCTTCTAACCAACTAATAACTAACGCCGGTAATTCATGACGAAAACACAGTTGTTCAGTAGGGCAATCAACATCATCCCATTCTTCTGGGAAGACAAAAGGAACAGGGTGCAATACACGTTCATTTAATCCTTGAATCGAATGGCGTGTGTTACGGAAAAACATGCGTCCAGTGCCATGGCGATCAATCAAGTCATTAATAATGTCTTGGTGTGACATCGTCGCAAATTCAATGCTATCCATATCAGGGTAAATAGTCAGGATCTGCTGTTGTAACGGTGCGCTTATGACTGCATTATGACCGGTAATATCACCGACTAACGCTAAAGACTGAGCTTCGACTAGTAGTGCATCCGTTAAGGTAGCAAGTTCAGTGTAATAGCTTTGTTCGGTTTCATAAGTCTCAAAATCAGCAAAGCGTGCAGGGTCAAGTAAACGTAATCGTGCAAAATGACTCTCATGCCCTAACTGATCAGGTGTGGCCGTTAACAACAACACTCCAGGGGTAGTTTGTGTGAGTTGTTCAACAATTTCATATTCGGTAGAAACGGCCGTTTGTGACCATTGTAAATGGTGCGCTTCATCGACCACGATGAGATCCCAAGACGACTGCACAGCCCAATCATTGATAGTGGGATGCGCAACCAAGGTATCGATGCTAATTAACACGATTTGCTCTGCGTCAAAAGGGTTCATGCCATCTTCTAATAACGCGTTCACGCGTGGGGCATCAAAGACAGCACATTGCATATTCACACGGCGATGCATTTCGACCAGCCATTGGTGAATCAAACTTTCAGGAACAATTATAAGCATCCGCGAAGCACGACCACTGAGACGTTGCTTTTGCATGATCATGGCTGCTTCAATGGTTTTGCCTAGTCCAACTTCATCCGCCAGTAATACGCGAGGTGCAAATCGATTACCTACTTGATTCGCGATATGAATTTGGTGTTCAATGAGATTGACTCGCGCGCCAGCAAGGCCTAATAACGGTGATTGTTGATGAGCAAAACGAGCATTAAACGCATGTAAACGCGCATCAAACCAGTTATATTTGTCTAATTGAAGGGTAAACAATCGGTCTTCAGGCTGATTGATTTGAGTATGGTGCGAAAGCTGAGTTTCGGTTAAGACTTGATGATCTGAACCATCTTGGTAATCAACTAAATACTGTATTAAACCGTTCGTATCTAAGGTGTCAATGACACAAAATTCACGTGCGTTGACATCCAGACCAGCGTCACCCTTCTCTAGTAATAAGCGTATTAAAGGGGAACTATCGACAGAGTAAAGTTTGTCTTCTTGGGTAATCGGGAAATAAATCGTAATCTGGCGTAGTTGTACATCCGCAACTATACCTAATCCAAGCTCGGGTTGCTGAGAGCTCAGCCAGCGTTGACCAATTGCAAAATTCATAGAGTAATAAAATCATTTAAGTAGTAGATAAAAAACAACCTAATTATCGCATGATTAGCACGCTAGTTGTGACAAAAATACCGAATTTATATAAATTACATATCTATCAACGCCTATAAATAGGGCTACTGCACAAATTATATTGGATTTGCTAAAAAAAACAGCAAGTCGCAATTTTTTCTAGTACTGTTAAGTAGAGTAGTCAGAAAATGTCACCATTAAAGGAGTTATGGATGCCAATTCATTCTAGTTCGACCAAAATATATGTATTAGATACCAACATACTGTTGCACGAACCGCTCGCCTTTTTATCCTTTCAAGAACATGATGTTGTCATTCCGATGACAGTATTAGAAGAATTAGATTACATTAAAGACAGCAAAAAAGACGTTGCCCGTGATGCACGTGTGTCTATTCGTGCAATGGAGAATATCCTCAAAGACGCCTCGCCTGAGGAAATGACCCATGGTGTCAGTCTTGCTGGCACTGTCGGCGGTGAACATGGGCCCAGTGGACGCTTATCAATTTATACTGATTTGCTGATGGCGCAAGAGTTACAAGTATTTACGAGTAATGAAAACGACAATCGCATCATCAATGTAGGGCTAGATCTTCAGCAATCTCATCCAGATACGACGGTTGTACTGGTCACTAAAGACATCAATATGCGTCTCAAAGCGAAAGGTGCAGGGATGCGCAAAGTAGAAGATTACCGAACGGATCAGTTAATTGATGATATTAAATACCTGTGTAAAGGATACGTGATATTCCCTGGTGATTTTTGGTCACAAGTCACTGATGTACAAAGTCGCCAAGAGGGACGAGATACCATTCATAGCATACCCAAGAGTGTGCTACCGGATGCCTATATTAATGAATTTATTATTGATGAGACCAACACATTTGCAGGGTTAATTGAAGGCATTGACCAAGAGGTAATTGAAGTACTCGACCTTGGTGTAGAACGGTTGATGTCACGTCAAGCTTGGGGCATTCAACCCAAAAATATCGGGCAAGCAATGGCTTTGCATACTTTGCTCGACCCGCATATTGATTTGGTCATTATGACTGGACCTGCTGGGAGTGGTAAGACACTGTTAGCATTAGCTGCGGCATTAGAAATGGTCGTTGAAAAAAACATGTATGATAAGATTATTGTGACGCGCTCTACACCTGAAATTGCCGAGTCGATCGGCTTTTTGCCGGGTACGGAAGAAGAAAAAATGGCACCATGGTTAGCTGCGATAACCGATTCATTAGAAGTACTGCATAAACATGATGAAAATACCTCAGGCTCGATGTCCTATATTATGGAAAAGGCCAATATTCAGTTTAAATCAGTCAACTTTATGCGTGGTCGAAGTATTCAAAACGCGATTGTTATTTTGGACGAATCACAAAATTTAACAGCTTCTCAGCTCAAAACGATTATTACTCGATGTGGCGAAGGCACGAAACTCATTTGTGGCGGTAATTTAGCGCAAATTGATAGTAACTATCTGTCTGCGGTGACCTCAGGTTTAACCTATATCGTTGAAAAGTTCAAACACTTTGAGGGCAGTTCAACGATCACTTTAGAGGGGGTGGTAAGAAGTCGTCTTGCAGAGTTTGCCGAAAACACGCTGTAGCTATTAGCGCGGTGGATGAGTAATGGTTTATTTAAATAACGACAACTTACCTGTCCAGATATCTTTATACATCACCCAATCACCCAAAAAGCTAAACCAAGGGTAGGTAAACGTTGCGGGTCTGTTTTTTTCAAAGAAAAAGTGCCCAACCCAAGCAAAGCCATAACCTGCAAGTGGCACATACAATAAGGTCCACCATAATTGTGTGAAAACAGTAAAAATGATTATGCCAAGGACTAAACTCGTTCCGATAAAATGCATTAACCGGCACTGTCGGTTTTTATGCTCTTGTAAGTAATATGGATAAAATTCTCGAAAAGAACGATAGGTTTGCATACTGTTTGACTCATCTATACTTGATTAGGCTATAATACGCTCAAGCATAAAAAAGGGCAATATTGTTACAATAGACTTGTTTTATAAGCATATTCCCCCATTATTTAACCATTACAGACACAACAAGATGATTCAAATATGAACGCACCTATTGCACCTACCGCGATTACCTTAGAAAATTTCCAGCAAATATTATTAGAAGATTCTAAACATACTTTTATTTTAGTGCAGTTTTGGGTGCCTGAAAGTGAAGCTTGTACACAAGTAACACAGATGTTATCTCGGTTAACCCCAAGATATGCCAATGTCATGCAATACACTCAAGTCAATTGTAACGAGCAACAACAAATTGCTTCACAGTTTGGGATCAAAAGCCTGCCTACCGTCATGTTAGTCAAAGACGGTCAGCCGGTGGATGGTTTTGCCGGCATGGTCGATGAAGCTCAAATTGAGGCATTATTGGCAAAGCATTTACCGCAACCGGAAGATGAGTTATTGATCCAAGCACAAGAAAAACTCAATGCTGGCGATGTTCAAGGTGCACTACCGCTAGCACAACAAGCGTATGCGATTAGTCCAGACAATATCGATTGCCAGTATATGCTTGCTGATTGTCAAATCGATGTGGGTCACATTGTGGCAGCAAAAGCCTTATTAGAAAATATCGGTTTGGTTGATCAAGACAACCGTTATGCAGTATTACAAGGCAAAATTGAATTAGCGCAACAAGCCGCCGAGTCGCCTGAGCTGAAAGCTCTGCAAGCACAGTATGCTGCCAACCCAGAAGATAAAGACGTTAAAATCGAGCTAGCCGTTGCATTACATGCAGCTCATCAAACTGAAGAAGCGTTAGGTTTGCTTTATAGTATTGTACAAATTGATTTAAATTTCGGCGATGCGAAAAAGTATTTACTCGAAATGATCAACGCACTGCCTGATGGCGAACCATTAAAATCTAGTTATAGAAGAAAGGTTTATAGTCTCTTATATTAGTCTTAGACCAATTAATCATTAAAAATAAGATCAAAGGCGTGAAATATTAGTCATTTATTGCTAATATTCACGCCTATTTTTTTAAGCAAGTATATATAATGGCAAAGAACGTAGTCGTACTCGGCACACAATGGGGTGACGAGGGTAAAGGTAAAATCGTTGATTTATTAACTGAACGTGCAACGTATGTTGTTCGATATCAAGGTGGACACAACGCTGGACATACATTGGTAATTGATGGCGAAAAGACGGTTTTACACTTAATTCCTTCTGGCGTCTTACGTGACAATGTCACTTGTGTCATTGGTAATGGTGTTGTATTAAGTCCTGACGCGTTGATGACCGAGATGGCGATGCTTGAAGCTCGCGGTGTTCCGGTTAAAGACCGATTAGTGATTTCAGAAGCCTGTCCATTAATCTTGCCTTATCACATTGCTTTAGACCAAGCGCGTGAAATTGCACGTGGTAATAAAGCTATCGGCACTACTGGCCGAGGAATCGGTCCTGCATATGAAGATAAAGTATCTCGTCGCGGTCTGCGCGTTGGTGATTTATTTAATGCAGAAGATTTTGCTGAAAAACTCAAAGAAATATTGGCTTATCACAACTTCATGCTAACTGAATATTACAAAGTCGATCCAGTTGATTTTGATACAGTTTATGATGATGCAATGGAAGTGGCTAAAATTCTTAAGCCGATGATTGTCGATGTGACTGACTTACTTGATCAAGCACGCATCGCGGGCAAAGAAATCATGTTTGAAGGTGCGCAAGGTACATTACTTGATATCGATCATGGTACTTACCCTTATGTGACGTCTTCCAATACCACTGTTGGTGGCGTAGCTACCGGAGCTGGTTTTGGTCCATTACACCTTGATTATGTACTCGGTATTGTTAAAGCCTACACGACACGTGTTGGTTCTGGCCCTTTCCCAACTGAACTAGATTGTGAAGTCGGGCAACACTTAGGTGTTAAAGGCCATGAATTTGGTGCAACGACAGGTCGTAAACGTCGTACTGGTTGGTTTGATGCGGTAGTAATGAAACGTGCGGTACAAATCAATTCAATTACGGGTTTATGTTTAACTAAATTAGACGTGTTAGATGGCTTAGAAACCTTGTCTATTTGTACTGGCTACAAAGATGCAGCAGGTAATATCTCTTCAGTGCCACCGATGGCTGCAGACGGCTATGAGTTAATTACGCCAGTCTATGAAGAAATGCCAGGTTGGACTGAAACGACTTACGGTGTGCAGTCTTATGATGCATTACCACAGGCTGCGAAAAACTACGTCAGCCGTATACAAGAGTTAACCGGTGTTCCAATTGATATTATATCAACGGGTCCAGACCGTAACGAAACGATTGTATTACGCGACCCGTACGACGCATAGTCATGGTTTAGGATTAACGAGTTTAGTCCTACTGTTCAAGTATTATTTGTTCATATTAGAATATTTAGTTTAAGGTGTGCTTTTTAGCGCACCTTTTTTGTATCAGAAAATAAGGAAATATTATGAGTTCATTACGTCCGTTCCACCTTGCCTTTCCAGTAACTGATTTAGCCCTTGCCACCACCTTTTATGGTGATTTATTAGGATGTGAAAAAGGGCGTGAATCTGACCAGTGGATCGATTGGAATTTTTTTGGACATCAAGTCGTCACGCACCTTGTGGCGGCGATGCCATCAGCGCCAGTTAGTAATGCCGTTGATAATCATGCTGTGCCTGTGCCGCATTTTGGTGTGGTATTAACCTTAGAGGATTGGCAAGTGTTAGCGGATAAGCTAAGAGCACATAACGTTAAGTTTGTTATCGAGCCTTATACCCGCTTTAAAGGCGAAGTGGGCGAGCAAAGTACGTTATTTTTGCTCGACCCGTTTGGAAATGCCCTTGAATTTAAAGCGTTTGCTGACTTATCTTCTTTGTTTGCCAAATAAGTCAACGCCTGCCGCAAAGACTTAGCGTGTCATGAGCACCTGTGCTTTACCACGGCCATTGGTTTCAGAAGCAGCATCGACTCGTTTGCCATTGACACTAATGAGTTGCAAATCACCAAAGCGGCGCTCTTTGGTGTCATACCCCATAGTTTTTAAGGCATCCAAAGTCGCTTCAGGCATGCCTTTATGGTGGCGGATTTCATTGATTGGTAACAGTTGATGGTGAAAACGTGGCGTATCGACAGCTTCTTGTGCGCTCATACCAAATTCCAATATATGCAAGATGGACTGATACACGCTAGAGATAATCGTTGTCCCGCCTGGTGCACCGGTTACCACTCTGACCTCGCCATTTTCTAAAACAATAGTGGGTGTCATCGACGATAACATTCGCTTATACGGCTGGATCTCGTTCGCAACTCCGCCAACAGCGCCAAAGAAATTTGGCACGCCCGCTTTAACACTAAAATCATCCATCTCATTGTTTAATAAGAAACCGGCGCCAGCGACAACAACACCATTACCAAAACCAAGGTTGATGGTCGTAGTATTGGATACCGCATTACCAAATTTATCGAGGATGGAATAATGGGTGGTTTGTTCGGATTCTTTTAACCCTGGACGGATTAACTCAGTTGTCGAGATACTATTGCGCTGCACGCCACTGGCACGTTTAGCAATATACTCAGGGTTGGTTAAGGCTTTTACGGGTACATGATAAAAATCCGGATCACCTAAGTATTCTGCTCGGTCTGCAAACACGCGTTTACCGATTTCAGCTAATAGATGCACGTATTCAGGAGAGTTATGCTTTAGGTGAGGGCTAGAGGTGCCATCTTCATTGATGATTCTAGGATTCAAACGTTCAAACATATTCAGCCACTGTGAAATTGCAATGCCGCCTGAGCTAGGTGGCGCAGCGCTCACTAGGGTGAAATTACGCCACGGAGTGACTATGGGTTTACGCTGTTGGGCTGTATATTCGGCAAGATCTTGGGCACTAATGAGCCCTTTGTTTTGCTCCATATATTGCACTATTAAGTGTGCCGTTTTACCTTGGTAAAAGCCTGCTGCGCCTTGATCTCTTATTCGTTCAAGCGTTGCGCCAAGCTCAGGTTGAACAAATACTTCGCCGGCTTTCACCGTGCCAAAGTACTCTGCAAAATTCACATCTAACTTGCGCGTATCAATGCGCTCTAAATAACTGGCAACATTACGAGCTAATTTAGGATGCACAATAAATCCCTTATTGGCTAAATCAACCGCGGGTTGGACTAACTCTGCCCAAGGTAGTGAACCATGTAAATCGTGCGCTTTGGCCATACCTGAAACGGTACCAGGGGTACCTGATGCTAACACACCGTATAAGCTCTTAAGACGTTCGACTTCGCCTTTGGCATCCAAATACATGTCACGAAAAGCTGCTTTGGGTGCCGTTTCGCGATAATCAATAAAATCATTCCCTTGGTCTGTGTGGATCACCATAAATCCACCACCGCCAATATTCCCCGCTTCCGGCAGCGTTACTGCTAGGACAAATTGCACCGCGATAGCAGCATCAATCGCGTTACCACCGCGCTGTAAGATGTCCATAGCAACATCAGAGCTATAACTATCAGGTGTTGCTACTGCCATTGCTTGAGGCACAATCGGAGCTTGTTTGGTTGGGCTTGCTACTGCAGCATGTGCAGACACAACGATGGCACAACACAAAGTCATCGCGCTGACGCAAACTGTCAATGGTCGTAGTAGTGATGTAGTCGTCATAGTTAGCATTCCTAAAAATTATCAGTAAATGATGATTAAATTAAAATAGCGCTGGTAATAGTAAACGCGATGATACTAAGCCCGCCAGCGACCAAGGCATAAGGTAATTGGGTTTTGACATGCGTCAACAAGTCACACCCTGCAGCAATCGAAGAGACTGCGGTGGTGTCTGAAATTGGAGAACAGTGATCACCAAAAATTCCACCACTTAAAATAGCGGCAACAACCAAAGAGGGTGGTAAACCTAACGTTTGCACTAATGGGATCCCTATAGGGATTAAAATCGCAAACGTGCCCCAGGATGTACCTGTCGTAAAAGACATAATACCGCCCGCAATAAACAGCATAGGCACAACCAAAAACAAGGGTAGGTAGTCTCCGACTAAGCTAGCAACAAAGATACCCGTACCTAAGAGTTTGAGACTAGCACCAAGTGTTATCGATAACAATACAATGGTCACTAGAGGGAGGATTTCACCCATTCCCTTAAAGGCGATGGTAATCGTTTGATGATGAGTAAAGTGGCGGTAAAACACCAGCAAAAAATAAGCCACACTACAGGCTAAAAACGTCGCATATAATACCGATTTACTGCCGCTGCCTTGAGTTAAATCACCATTACCAGTGAACCACATAAAACCTAACATTGACAATACCATGGTCGCTAAAGGCAATAACATATATCGGGCTTTACTCGGTTTGTCGGACAAATTAGGGACGTGTTCGACTTGTGTCTTCGAACTGTCTTGTTGGCCATTGACGGCGTCATATTTTGCTTGAGCTAACTGTTCTTCGGCTAACATAGGGCCGTGCACTTTATCGGTAATCACCGTATAAGCGACAATCATTAGGGTGAAAATGGCATAGAAATTAAACCACACACTGCCCCACAAAATATTCACCGATGATTCCGATAATGTGAAGTTATCTAGAAGACCTAAAATAAATGCGCCCCAACCATTAAGTAAAATCAAGATGCAGATTGGTGCACTGGTACTATCAATTACATAGGCAAGTCGAGCACGGCTCATGGCAAATTTATCATATAAGCCCCGAGCTAAAATACCCGACGTCAATACACTTAGATTTGATTCAACGAATACCGCGACTCCGGTAAACATCGTCAAGCCACCGACATGTTGGCGAGTCTTAGCAATCCCTAAATGCATGATACGGCTAACGGTAGCTGTCACGCCACCTGAGTCCCGGATCAATGCTAAAAGCGCACCGACCAAAATGGAAAATAATAAAATACGCGTATTGCCCCCACTTCCTGCAACGTCAACAACGCGCTCAAGCGTGGTAATAGGACTTAACCATAATGAGGACTGTGGATCGGTCAATAACAATAACACTTCAGAAGAAAATAGTGCAATAAACAAAGCCGCGATGACTTCTTTTTTCCAAAAAACGATAACAATAGCCAAAATAGGCGGGATGATTGATAACCAATCCATAATGAACCCAATGTGTTAATAGTGCTAAGGCAAATGCCGTGATATGGGACATTGTGCCTAGTGATAGAGTCAGTGTCTAGCGATGCAGAATACTTTCATAAATTAAACTAATAATACTGCCATATTTTCCCGTTTCAAATGTTTTTGCTGCAAAATCAAACGCTTCATCGTCACCGACTATCGGCGAGTGGCGCATATTAGTCAGTAAAATTATCGCTAAATCATGTTCAGGATCGATAACTGTCGTAGTGCCTGTCCAGCCAGTATGTCCAAAGGCACGCGCTGATGCATAAGGACCAAAGTGCCAGTTGTTTGCACCCCGACCGGCACGTCGCCAACCCAAGGCAAAATGTGAATTGAGTTTGGTAGGTTGAATAAATGTTTCTAAGGTCAGTTCACTAAATAATCGATGTTGACCATAACCACCCCCATTAATCAGTAATTGCGCTAATACTGCAAGATCCTCTGCACTACTAAACAATCCAGCATGCCCAGAGACGCCATCCATACTATAAAATGCGTTTTCATCGTGCACTTCACCGCGTATGATCTTCGTTCTAATGTTCGGAAAATCAATCCTACCACCACGTGTGTTACCTTGAATTTCGGTCGCTGCAAACTGCTTCTGTACAAAGCCTTTTTGTAACGGATTAAATAGTGTATGAGTCAGACCTAGAGGTGCGTAAAGGGTACTTTCTACGAATTCATCTAATGGTTGTCCCGTTACTCGTTCAATCAATAGTCCTAAGATCATAAAATTGATATCAGAATATTGATGTTGACGTTGTGACGGTAAGCTAAACGGAATAGCTGTTGTCAGTAGTTCACTTGTACGCATTTTGTCTTGGCTAAAGTAAGCTTGACCTAACGGGTTATCCGGTTGATAAAATTGTATTTGCGAGGCAAAACCGGACTGATGTGATAACAAATCGCGGATGGTGCGAAATTCTCGACCACTGCCAATAAATTCAGGTAAATAGAAGTTAACGGGTAAATTAATATCTACTTGCCCTTTATCATGTAAGTGCATCAAGGCTAAGGTAGTGGCGAAGGTTTTGGTATTGGATGCTAAATCAAATAATGTATCCGTATGCATAGACTCTGTTTTGCTATCACTCACCTCTCCATCATTACTGACATAGCGCTGCGCATACCCATACGCAGAATGTTTTATGATTTTGCCTTCGTGCAACACCAATAATACCGCACCAGGAAATCCTTGTTCGATCTCCTCGTTGATTAACGCATCGACAGCATTAAATTGATAATCTTGGGAGCGAGAGGCAACGATTTTCGGGTAATCAATCCCGATTAATACTTGCGCCCCTTCCGGCTGTACATCTGATACATGTAACGTATTTAAACCATTGGTGGTGCGTCTACGTAAATCATATTGATACACATATTCGGGTTTAAATGGCTGAGCGATATTTAAGGTTTGGCCGTTGATCTGTATGCGCGCATGGGTGGCATCCTGTGTGGTAATGCGAATATTACCTTGAGATTTTAAGCCATAGAATTGTTCACGATCATTGACCCATTTTCGTTTTGAACGTTGTTTATGGGGAAAGATCATCGCAACTTGCTGTTGTGCCTGCCATTGTGTTTGAATCAGTTGGAGTGTATCGCTGTCTTGTTCTTGGTCTGACAATTGCACAGATTCGGTCTGAGAAGCGAGTGTTGATTTAATTGGCAGGTTTGTTTGATATTGTGCGAATAAGGCTTCAGCTTGCTCTGGAAAATATCGATTTAATAAGGCCATCATGGTAGCCGCAGTCAGTGCATCGGGCTGTGCGGTGACATGTTGTGGTAAAAAATGCATTTGAAATGCACTGATAACATTACTGGTATAACTATCGAGCTGTCCTGTTAAGCGGACTTGATAACCATATTTATCTAGGGCTTGCTGTAGCCAAAACACATCTGGCTGATGCTGCGTGAAGGTGGTTAAATAAGCTTGCTGCACTGCTGGATCAAACCACGCCCCAATCCCTGCATCATATAATTGTTGCCATGGAAACCGCGGGCCTGGGTCGCTTTTACGTTGTGGGGCAATATCAGCATGTCCAATAATAGCTGTTGGATGAATATCAGGATGGCGTGTCAAAATATCTTGTAGTAATGCAATTACCAATGTGACTTGTTGTGGGTCAAAACGAGGATAATCACATTCACGGTTTGCCCCATAGCGATTATTGATGGTGTCATCGGCATGATATTGACATTGCGGCACGTTGACGATTTCAATGCCTATTGAGGAGTCATTGAGGCCCTCGCGTCCTTGCCAATAACTTTTGCCAGCATGCCATGCTCGGTCAGATTCGTCGACAAGTTGCAGTACGGATAATTTATTGGATTGGTAAGACGGATCATTGGGTTCAGGTACGAGATAATGGGAACTTAACCCTCCTTCATCGACTAATGCCGTGACTGATTCTGCAAAATCAATGGCAGTATAATGAATAACGATTGATTTGACTCGCTTGCCATAATTGGCAGATGGGAGTTGTTTGTACTGACTAACACAACCCGAGATAAGCAGTGTGCTCAGAGCAACTACAATGCTAACGACATGTGAAATAGACTGTTGTGTCATCTGTAGTTACTCATCCTTTGCTACGATAATATAAAAATAAACAGGTACCTAACGTAAATTAAGTACCTGTTTATTACATGCATTGCGTCATAGCTTCAGACTAGAAATTATAGACTGCATTTAACGTGATAGAACGCCCCCTTGGATCTGCTACACGTGGATCAAACGCCGCACCTGGCGAGTAATCATTTTGGTGTGCAGTAAAGGGAGGATCACGATCCAACAAGTTTTTAATTCCCACAGTTAACACTGCATTCTCTACGCCGGTGTAACGCATGGAATAGTTATAAATCAAATAACTACCCACTTGACCGGTATAGTTACTCGCTAGTGCGATTGCAGCAGCATCACCAGCAGCAATTCCTGGTGGTGCTTCATCATCATAACCGTTACGGAAAATCTGCGTTAGGTTATGGCTGAAATCGCCATAGTCATAACTTAAGTTCAACGTATGTTTCCAACGTAATGGAATGTTACCACGCGAGTGAGTACCAACTAGATTAGGACCAAAATCAGAGGTATCTAACAGTTTCTTCTTATCTTCAAGCAAATAAGAGCCGTTAAACGTTAATGCCCAATCACCTGGACCATATTCGCCATCAGCAATGAAACCTAACTCAATACCACTGGTATTGCGCTCACCAGCATTGATATAACGTAAATCAATCGATTGGATCTCACCACTTGAATCACGCAAGAAATTCCCTTCAAACGCATCATAATTAGCAAGTAAATCACTAAACCCAGGGATTTGGATCGTCCCATCAATAACAATATCCCAATAATCAATGTTCATACTGAAGTTATCTGTCATCTGATAGACAACGCCTAATGAATTTTGTGTCGATTCTTCTGGACCAAGATTAACATCACCACCAAATAAACGTGTCGGTTGTATTGGCGTTGCACAGGCTGCTACTGCAGGATCAATCACTCCATTCGGACAATCACGAGGATCAGCTAAATCTTGTCCTGTATAAGGTTCTTCTGTAGTGCCATTAAATAATTGGTTGAAGCTAGGAACACGGAAGCCGGTACTGGTTGCGCCACGTATTAATAACCCATCGATTGGACGATACGTAAAGCCTAGTTTAGGATTCGTCGTGCCACCAAAACCAGAATAATGGTCATATCGGACTGCAGCGTTGACTTCTAATTCTTTGCTAACCGGTAAAATCGTTTCAACAAATATCGCTGAAATATCACGATCCGCACCTGCAAGTGCATTGCCGTTATCAAATGGGGCGCCGTAGATTGCCAGACGCTCATCAGCAGAGCGTGCATCCCCATTAAATCCATATTCCTCTTTGCGAATATCAACGCCACCGGCGACAAGGATAGTGCCATCATCCATACCAAAGACAATACCCGTATCACCAGAGATTGACGCGTCAAATTGCGTTAATGTGGTTTTACCGCCGAATAGTCTTACGCCTCTGGCTGACCCTTCCTCTAGCGCTGCTAAACCTTCAGCAGTTTGGCTTTGACCTGGGAGTAAGAATGGACTAATTAATCCAGTACCTACTACATATTTCAAGTATTCAGTATAGTGATAGCCCGAACCTAGCTCAGACGCCGATTCATTGTTAGAGCGAGACAAGCCGACTTTGTAATCCCAATCACCGTAGACACCGTCTAAGCCTAGTTGAATTTTATAAGAGCTAGTAGTGGTTTCGATTTCACGAGGACCACACTCCATACAACGCCAACGATAAGCGATAGGGGCGCCAATATTAAGTTGGTCTGCGCCATAGTAATCAGATAATGCATCCACAATATATTGATATGATGCCCCAGTAGATGGATACCAGCCACCGCCCGTTGACCAGTCGCCATTGCCGACAGCCCAAGGAGTTATTTGATTCGGTTCAAAGACTTTATTGGACACAACTTCAGAGCCAACAAATTCGATGAAACCTTCTAAATTATCCGTCAGTTTCATGGTGCCACGTGTCACGACATCAAAACTTTCAACGGGCTGTTGTAGAACCGAAGCTCTAGGGTAATCCCAAGCACAACTGACATCAGTGTTACGATCACGGTTCCATAATGCCGCGCCATCATCACCCATTAAGTCAAATGAATCGCATCCTGGTTGACCCGGTAAAGCAAGAACGTTCATGACATCGTTTTCTAACCCTGTATTGGGGTTAATTAAGCCACTACCGACTAAATTATAATGTGAACTTCTTGGATTGTTTGGATCACTAAAGCGGTCATTGATCGAAGCAAAAGGTGTACCGCGGGTATCCGCAGATAAACCTAATGAAGGTTGGAACGTATCAGTAAAGTCACGGTCTATACCGCGTAAAATTTCCGCTTTTTTGAATGACACCGACGCCATGACATTAAAGCCATCAGATTCAATATCACCCATACCTGTTAAAAAGTTGAATCGGTAAATATTACCGCTGCCTTCGGTCGTATGATCGGCAAATAAACCGACTTGATTACCTTGGAAATCTTTGCGTAGGATAAAGTTGATTACCCCACCAATAGCATCTGTACCGTAGACGGCTGAAGCACCATCTCGAAGTATTTCAACGCGCTCGATAGCGGCAAAAGGAATTGAATTTAAATCCACCGAACGGCCTTTTAAACCGTGTGATGCGATGCGGCGTCCATTTAATAAAACTAACGTTGAACCTGCACCTTGTTGACGTAAATTGGCACTGGATGAACCATTATTACCGCGTTCTTCACCGCCGACAATTCCGGCGTTACTGGCGAGGTTATCATTAGAGTTTGAGGCGATGTTCAGCTGAAGCATCAGTTGTTCTGCAGAGGTGATACCTGCAGCGTCAATGTCAGCTTTAGAGATAACGGTTAAGGGGAGGTCACCTTCGTAATTGGTTCGTTTGATGCTTGAACCGGTGACAGATATACGTTCTACTGTATCTTGTTTGATCGTGTCTTGCGCATCCTGAGCTAAAACCGTACCACTGATCCCAGACATGGCTAACACGAGAGCTATTTTATTAAGCTTCACTGTGCCTTCTCCATTTTGTAATATGTGTTTTGTAATTTAATGTGCCCTGTAACATTCATAAATGTATAAAATATATACATTAGTATATAAATTAGCATAATGTTAGTAATGAGACTATAAGTTTTTTATGAGATTAAAAATATATGATTAATCAGATGGTTAATAGGTTTGATAAGTTATTTACGCAGCCGCTAAGCATCGTTGTGTTGATATGTTTAAGTATTATTATTGTTGAATTAAGTGGCAAGGTTTATGCGAACACTCCTGATACCCACATTGACAAAACCAAGATGCTTGGGCAAAAACTCATGCTCGATTTACGTTATTTTTGTCCAGATGACACCCCAAGTAAGCAATGTAAGCAACCTGTCACAGAACTACCCTCAGAGTTAAGTCGGTTATTATCGCGACATGCAATTGGCGGCGTTATTTTATTTGCTGAAAATTTAGTAACAACAACACAGATCAAAAAACTCACTGCGCAAATTCATGCAACAGCCATAGACCATGATTTACCCATGTTTATTGCCGTAGATCAAGAAGGCGGGCGGGTCGCACGCTTACCGACTGACTATTCTCCTGCATTTAGTGGCAATATGGCGTTAGGCGCAACCTATGCTAAGCATCAAACTCAACTCGCTAGCCAGGTTGCTGAAGTGATAGGGCAAGATTTATTAGCGATGGGGATTAATGTTAATTTTGCGCCTACGGTTGACGTGAATGCGAATCCGCAAAACCCAGTCATTAATGTCCGTTCATTTGGTGAATCAGTGCCACTGGTGAGTGCATTTGGTAGTGCTTTTACGCAAACATTACAAGCCCAAGGTGTGTTGGCTGCGATAAAGCATTTTCCGGGACACGGTGATACGCATGTCGATAGTCATACTGGGTTACCGCAAGTCATTCATGATAAAGCAACGATCATGGCACAAGATGTTGCGCCTTTTGCACATATCATCGCCACAGCCCAGCCTTCGTTTGTAATGACTGCGCATATTCAATTTCCAGCACTTGATGATTCTACCTTGATCACGACAAAGGGTGAAAAACAAATACGGCCTGCCACCTTATCACGCCCAATATTAACGGATTTGCTACGAGAACAATTAAAATTTGACGGCTTGATAGTGACAGATGCGTTAGATATGGCGGGGATTGCGCAATACTTCACTCCTTTAGATGCTGTACTTGAGACATTTAATGCGGGTGCTGATATAGCATTAATGCCATTTACCATCCGCAATCACCAAGATATTCGTGAATTTGCTCGGTTTATGTCAGCGTTGTCTACAACCATTAATCTTGCTGATATTGAAGATTCCTTTGCACGTATTAAAGGAATTAAACAGCATTTAACGATCACAGGGTTGGCTACCAATACTGACAAAAATTGGCCAGTTGTTCGTAAGCAACAATTAGCTGCGAACATCGCAAAGGCTAGTGTTACACAAGTATTTGGTGCGACAAAGGCGTTGTTTTCTGCAGAAGAGCTCAATGCTGGTACGCAAATGAAAATATTGTTGGTCATGCCTGATGAGTTACGTTGTGCAGGATTAAATCACGCCATTAAGGCTCAGCAGATAGATATTAATCCGACTCAAATTAAACTTCAAACTGATGGATTGCAATGTCTGAGCACGACGACCTTAGCACCAGCAGATCCGCGCATTACTATGCAAGCACTAGAGCAATACGATGTAGTGATTGCCGGCGATATTTCACCGCAAGTCAGCTTAATAGAAATGGGGGGGATGGATGATTTATCAGCGTTACAAGCCCTCGGCAAGCGGCGCAATTCATTGGCGCTGCAGCAACAATTACTCAAGGATATTTTAGGCAATGTTCAACCAGACACGCACACCGTATTTGTTGCGCTAAGAACCCCCTATATTATTAACGAGTTTACTGAATTGAGTGATGCTGCCTATGCAATTTATGATTATCGGGTAGATGAAACCAATTTACACAGTGATAGTTTCAATGCGTTAGCGTTGTATTTATTTAATGATCTGGCAGCGCCAGGGGTGTTACCAGTTACGATCCCGTTTAGAAACGGTAGTGCGGCGATCCCAGCTGTTAGTCCTCGCTAAGTGCTGAGTAACTCATTAATTGTAATAAGTAATCCAGATGGAGATACGAATATGAGGTTTGCGGCACTATCTGGCTGCAAATCTTGGTAATCACTGATTAACTGGTAGCCACTGAGTGATAATTCTTTGAATCCTTTGACTGTGTGACAATCTCCAAGATGCTCAATGTTGGTGCTCCCGTGTTTATCGACATTAATAGTGATATCGATGGTAAAAGGATGATCGGTATTAGCGATCAGTAAGTCGGTTAATTTCAAATCAACGTACACGTCATCTTGATGTTCTGGGATAGCAAAATAATCTTCAATCGTATAATGCTCATATTTATTATGTAGCAACGCATCGAGTAAGGTGAAATAGGTCAACACATTCATCTTTCTTGCAACTTGGCGATGCGGATCATTAATAAACGTACCGGATTCAATAAGTATCGTACTCACTCCTTGAGACACGATATTATCGCCAAATGAACGCGGTGAAAAAGTATCATCAAAACGAGCCACATGATTTGGTATATATTCACGTAACACTTTTTGTGCTGCACAAATCAGTTGCATGGCTTGCTTACGAACTGGCGTAATATGCTTAGCATGATCAGCAACGGGCGCTAGCATGGCAATGGTTGATGTATGTTGGCGCTCACTGATCCCATGATATGCATTCTGGTCATGCAGATTTAACGCTAAATCCGGTTGTAGGGAGGAAACTAAATGTTGTAATACGCGTCCTTCAGGAGATTGTAATACCAGTGCATCGCGATTGATATCTATAAACTGGCCATTGACGCGAGTATGTTTGGCGGCGCCATCGGGGTTTAGCATGGGGACAATATCAATGGTGAACCGTGTTTGCCAATCATTAAAATTATATTCAGTCTGACGGCATAATAAGTGTATAAAATCCATTAACGCTGCTGTAGCCGTCGACTCATCGCCATGCATTTGGCTCCACATTAATATCTTTACGGGTCCTGTTCCCATGCGTAAATGTAAGATAGGACGCTGTTCAAAAGAGGTAAATGATTGTACCAATGTGACTTCAGGGTAAGCTAGTATTTGCTCTAGTACCGGCGCCAATATTTCAGGTGTGATATGGGCGACATTTAATGCTGAAAAATGCATGTCAGTATGTAATTGAGCTATGGTTGCATGATTGATCATAAACACCTCTAACGCCTAGCTTACTCAGCGGGATATAATAAATAGGGTAGTCGTAATTGTCGATAATGTGCAAGTGGTTGATGCCATTGCTCGGTAATTTCAGAAACGGTTTTACCTGCTTGTAAATCAGTTCTTAATGTTGTCGTACCGGCTAATTGATCAAAAAAATCAGGGGCAGTAATTAACTCAATCCGTTGCTCGTCTGCTAAAGCAAACATCGACAACAATAATGAGATATCAAATCCTGCTAAACTTGGCTGGTATTGCTCAATCAATATTGCTTGTAATGGCGTATTCTCCCATTTGGGATAAGGTGCTGATGTAGGCATACTGATAGGAGTCACTGATATCGCTTGTGAGGAGATAGATAACTGCGGATGGCCGAGCATCTGAAATGGGTAATCGGTACCCCGACCCACACTGATATGCGTCGGTTCAAATAGACACAATGAGGCGTACCATTGTACTGCTTGTGCATTGGGTAAATTGGGGCTAGGTGCAATGGGAAGTGGATAAGACATCGATTTGCGATAGCCTTGCACTGGGATAACACGCAGATCTAATTGTTCAGCGAATGCAATCCATTGTTCTCCTTTAATCATCTTGGCTAGCTCGCCCACTGTTAAGCCATGCACGATAGGGATAGGATGCATGCCAACAAATGATTGTAACGATAAATCTAATATTGGGCCTGCTGTATAGTGGCCGTTCGGATTAGGACGGTCTAACACAATAAACGGAATATGGTATTGTGCGGCGGCTTGCATGGCATAGTGCATGGTTGAAATGTAAGTGTAAAAGCGCACTCCGACATCTTGTATGTCAAAAATTAAGACATCAATGTCAGCGAGCATTTGCGCGTTAGGGGCTTTATTTTCCCCATATAGTGAAATTATCGGTAACCCTGTCTGGCTATCGATATTATCGTCGATGGTTTCACCAGCTCCGCGATCCCCTCTAAAGCCATGTTCAGGTGCAAATACTTTAACGATGTTGATGTTATCTGCTAATAACGCATCGACTATGTGAGTGGCTTTTGGGGTATTGGGATAGAGCACGGATGTCTGGTTTACAATTAGCCCTACACGTTTATTTTTCAGATATGGGTAATACTGTGAAATTTGCTCGCCACCTAAACGAAGTTCTTTTGATGTAATAGGCTTTAATGTAATTGGCTTCGTTGTATGTGAGCACCCACTTATTAGTGAAATAAAAAACGTCAAGAACAGCCATTTTGTGCCGACATTGCTGGCATTGTTTAAGACGAGATAAATGAAATTACGCATCTGGGGCTGAATCTTTAGCTGCTTGCAGTGCATGACGTAAAAATCCATCATGTTGCAACAATAAACGAGTCGCCTCGTTTGGGTTAATATCAGCAAGGACACATAATATTGCTGACTTTGGTTGATAGTTAGTACTAATTAATGTGGTAAGTGCTTGATGCTCATCACAGCCGGTAGCCTCAACGACAATGCGCTGTGCTCTAGCTTTGAGTTTAGCATTGCTAGCATTGACATCGACCATTAAGTTTGTGAATGTTTTACCTAGTTTGATCATGCTCGCTGTGCTGAGCATATTCAGGATCAGCTTTTGCGCTGTCCCTGCTTTCATCCGCGTTGATCCGGTTAAAATTTCGGGGCCTACTGCGGCACAAATATTAATAGCGGCCAATGTATTGATCTTGCCATTGGGGTTACAACTAACGCTGATACTAGCTGCACCGAGTTGAGAGGCATAGTTTAAACCGCCAATCACATATGGGGTTCGACCTGAGGCTGCGATGCCTACTAACACGTCGTTAGCGTTAAATGATATGGCAGCTAAATCAACAGCAGCTGCATTAATGTCATCTTCAGCGCCCTCTACTGCGTGAGTGAGTGCTTGCTCTCCTCCAGCTATGATGCCCTGAACTAATTCATCATCGACGCTAAACGTGGGACGACATTCTACTGCATCTAAAATACCTAAACGACCAGAAGTGCCTGCACCCAGATAAATCAATCGCCCACCTAGTCTTAATTGCTTCACGATGACATCAACGGCAGCGCTGATCTGAGGTAATGCCTGAGCGACTGCAACAGGCACAGTTTGATCGGCAGAATTAATGATCTGTAGTATTACATCCGTGCTCTGCATATCAATATCCATTGAGTCGGGATGTCGACTTTCAGATAAGATATGTTGCAGGTCTTGGATTTTTATTATGCGCATTAATTCTGTCCTGTGTTTACTTGTCGTTAGTACGTGATCACTTCGCTTGTTGCGCAACAATCCAAGCCTTTACTTGACGTTCAAGAATAGTCATCGGTAACGCTCCGCCACCTAAGATAGTGTCATGAAAAGCCCGAATATCAAATTTATCACCTAACTGTTCTTCAGCCATTGCACGTAAGGATTGAATTTTTAACATACCTATTTTATATCCCGTCGCTTGTCCTGGCATCACTAAATAACGACGCACTTCGGATTGTGCTTGCTCAGAAGTTATGGCCGAGTTTTCTTTAAAATAAGCGATGGCTTGGGCTTCACTCCACCCTTTTGCATGTAAACCCGTGTCCACGACAAGTCGAATAGCACGCCACATTTCCGAACCTAAACGGCCAAACTCAGAAAGTGGATCTTGATACGTACCAGGCATTTGTTTTGCTAACCATTCTGAATACAACGCCCAGCCTTCGCCATAGGCATTCAAATAAGACTGTTGACGAAATGTAGGGATCCCTTTTAATTCTAATGAAATAGCTATTTGCATGTGATGTCCAGGCAAGCCTTCGTGGTAAGCAATGACTTCTAATTCACGTTTAGGCATGGCTGTCATGTCAGATAAATGTGCATAATACACACCCGGTCTTGAACCATCAGGAGTACTTGGGGAATAATGTTGTGCGGCGCCGTCTTGTTCACGAAAGGCTTCAACACGTTTTACGACCATATCAGCTTTAGGTAAGATCCCAAAGTACTCAGGTAATACGGCTTTAATTTTATTAATAGCAGCCGTGGCATCATCAAGGTAACCCTGACGCCCAGCATCAGTGTTAGGATAATACAGACGTTCATCATCTTTATTTTCACGTAAAAACACGAAAAACTCTTGCAGTGAACCACTGAAACCAAACTCAGCTTTGACGACTTCCATTTCATTTTTTAGACGAGTCACCTCAGCTAAGCCAATATTATGAACTTCATCAGCAGTCAGTGTCGTGGTGGTTTGATTTGCTAAACGTTGGTTATAATATGCTTGCCCATCAGGCAATGCACTGACACCTTTGGCTTGAGCTGTAGCATTAACTTGGTCGGTTTTCTGCCATTGAATTAAGCGCTCATAGGCTGGTTTTAATTCGGTGACAAGTGCAGTTTTTATGTCGGCTAAAAGCACATCAGCTTCAGCGGGCTCTAACAGTTCCGCTTCAACCAGGCCATTAACTTTTGTTTTAGCATCGCTCCATATGGCACTATCAGGGGCATCAGTAAATGGCGCGCCGGTGATGATTTTTTGCGATTCATTAATCACCGCATCAAATGCAAAATAGGGCGGACGTACGCCTTTAGCAGCAATGGCTTTAGATGATGCGATTAACTGATCTAAACCATGCGCACTGCCACTGATACGTTGTAAATAAAATTCCATATCTTCAACGGTTGCTACTGAATGCAAGGCGATTAACAATTGTGGGAAAAAACTATGTATTGCTGTCATTTGATCAAATACATAACTGTTATCACGATACGCATATTCTGCCACCGCTTGTTCAGTTTGGTATACCCAAAAATCATAAGAGATTTTAGCGGTATCACTGAGTTGACTGTAATCAAATTGTGCTTTTAATTGAGCTAAGTTAGCTTGTTTCGTCGCAATACTTTTAGCCATGGCTTCTGGAGAAAAGTCGTCAATTTCCCCTTTGCGTTCACTGCGTCCTAGATACGTAAGATTAATTGGGCTTTCTAATACTTCGGCTTCATATTTAGCATTAAACCATTCATTTAAACGAGCTGACTCATCCACAGCGGATTGTTGAGCGGTCACAACCGTGGCTGAAGCATCGGTTGGTGTGGTTGACTGAGGAGCTTGAGTACAAGCAGTTAAAGCAAGTGTTGTAGCCAGTGCGATAAGTGATAGACGCATGTTGAATCCTTATTAATTTTATTATTTTATTGAGTAGGGTTATTTTTGGGCCATGCAGCAACAAGGCAAGACGCCAACGTACCAAGGCATAACTGCCAAGTAAAGCCAATATTTAAACCAAAGACATAGGGTTGCATTAATACTGGCACTATAAACCCAATAATTAATGCTAAGCTCATGCTCGTTGCGTTACCTCGGTGGGTAAATAACGTCACAAAAAACACCCCCAACAGACCACTGTATGAAAAAACCATAACTGATAATGCGAATGATAATAAAGGCATATCTGAATATTGTTGTAAATAAAAGCACAGTGCAGCCATTAATCCCAATCCGATCCCTACTCCAATCATAGCTAGGCGACTGAGTAACAACCAGCGAGCATTCGATAATTTATGTTGGCGTAATCTTGGTTTCAATAAATCATCAATGATGACCGACGCCATCGCATTTAACCCTGAGTTTAAGGTAGATAAAGCCGCAGCGACAATACCAATTGTGACCCAAGCTTTAATACCTGCAGGTAAGGTAGTTAATACATAGTGCATAAATACGGTGACTGTTTGGCCTGCAAACTCTGGTGTCACACCCGATGATCCAGAGTGCATCAAATCGGGACGTTGATAGTACACATAGAGTAACAATCCAATGACTAAAAACAACAGCATGACAGGGATCAATAAAACGATAGATAACAACATCGCTCGCGCACTTTGGGTCGCTGATTCACAGGTTAAAGCACGTTGTGTGAGATCTTGGTCTAAACCAAATGCAGCAATATTTAATAATACAAAACCTGTAAAAATCGATGCCATGGTAAAGACCCCCGCTGCACTGAAATCCCAGCGCCAATCAAATAATGTGAGTTTAGAGACTCCTGAAGACGTGGAAATGGGTTCGTTTAAGGCATTATAAATACTTGTCAAATCCGCAGGGATACTATTAATTAACACGATCACTACAGCAATTGCTGCAGAAATATATACCGCACATTGAATTGCATCTGAATATATGACACTGCGAATACCCCCGACAATGCTATATGCAATACCTATCACGACAATAACTGTAATTGCGCTCATGACACTACTTGATGCAATATCGCCAAAAAGGATCATTGCTACCGCAATGGCAGCAATATACAGCCTAGCACCACTGGCAAATAAACGGCCAAATAAATACACCATACCCGCTCGTTGTTTCAACGCTTCTCCAAATCGCTGTTGCAGCAGTTGATAGACGGTTGATACTTGTCGTTCATAAAATAAAGGTATTAGCCAACGCGCGACAATGATGGCAGCAATGAATGCGCCGATATTTGTTGCAAGGTAAGTTAAATTGCCTCGAAACCCTTGATCTGGTCCGCCTAAAAAGGTCGCGGCCGACTGGGAGGTGGCAAGAATCGAGATCGCTACTAACCACATTGGCATTTGCTTTTGCGCTAAGAAAAAATCTTGTGAGGAGACTGCTGCACGATTGATCCACCAGCCACTGGCTAATAGCAAAAGTCCATACAGTGCAAATATTAAAATATCTAATGAGGAATATTGAGCTAGCATCTTGGCTTATTTTTATATAAATTAGTCATTAACAGGATAACGTAAGTTATACCATCATGGAAATGTGTTCAATCACTTAAGGATATGTTGTGCCGCGTCAGACTTTTGCCAATATTAATTTAGCGGCTGTGCTTCACAATTATCATCAAGCTCAGCAAGCTGCACCGCACAGTAAAACGATGGCTGTGATTAAAGCAGATGCCTACGGGCATGGAATGTTAGCGATTGCGCAGTATTTACAGCAAGTCGCAGATGGTTTTGCGGTTGCGTTTATTGATGAGGCGATAACATTACGAGAACATGGGATTACCCAACCGATACTTGTGCTTGAGGGGGCGCATCAGCCAGTAGATTTGACGTTAGCATTGGAACATGATTTGTGGATGGTAGTGCATCAACCAGAACAGGTGATTTGGTTATTATCGGCATTAGCAGCAGGTCAACCCATCCCAACATTATGGTTTAAGGTCGATACGGGGTTACATCGTTTAGGATTGACGGTCGCGCAGCTTGATCACGCACTCGCTTCTCTGCCCGAAAAAACGCTAGAAAACGCGGTATTAATGGGACACTTTGCTTGTGCGGATGAACCGAAAAATGGGTTTAACGGACTACAAATGGAGCGACTTACCCAAGTAGCTAGTACCTACCAACTACCAATCAGCATGGCTAATTCACCTGCCATCGCTGCCGACCCGATGTCTCATGGATTATGGAATCGCTTAGGCATCGCATTATATGGCGCCGAGCCAATGAATCAAACCTCGCAACATACTTGCACACTGTCACTGCAACCGGTCATGCAACTTACTGCTGCGATCATTGGTTTACGTCACATTAAACAAGGTGAGGGAGTCGGGTACGGACAAACTTGGCATGCAAATAGAGATAGTGTCATTGCGACTTTAGCCATCGGCTATGGTGATGGTTATCCTCGTCATGCACCGACAGGGACGCCAGCTTGGTTGCACGGACAAACGATCCCTTTGGTTGGTCGAGTCTCAATGGATATGATTACCTTTGATGTTACGGATGTTGTTGAGCCGCTGGCTATTGGAGATAATGTCGAATTATGGGGGCAACATCTGAGTGTCACAGCAGTGGCCAAACACGTCCAAACAATTAATTATGAGTTGCTAACACGAATTAGTCATAGGGTAACGAAAAAGTACCACTATAATTAAGAATTTATTAGTGATTACTCTAGCAACGTTTGGCGATTAACGATACATTACGCCCTTTGAAAATCGTCGCTAAATATAATAATAAAAAAGGTGGTGTTATGTTACACACGCAACTCTCTAATCCAATCTGTCCGTTACGTCAAAAAATTCGTGATTTTTACCGTATTGATGAAGATCAAGCGGTCGATCATATTCTCCCTCAAGCAGAAGTAAACATGCGAGCACGCAGTCGTGCATGGGAACGTGCGCGCAAAATGGTACTACAAATTCGCCGTGAACAAGAACGCCATGGTGGAGTTGATGCTTTACTTAATGAATTTTCCTTATCGACTGCCGAAGGTATAGTGTTGATGTGCTTAGCTGAAGCATTACTACGTGTACCAGATAAAGACACTCAAGATGAGTTGATCCGTGACAAATTAACTCAAGGCGAATGGACTCCGCATTTAGGCAATAGCGATTCGTTATTTGTTAACGTATCTGCATGGGGTTTGTTATTTACGGGTAACATGGTTGAGTATGCAGACGAGAAGAAAAAAGCACAATTTGGGTTATTGAAAAAAACGATTGGTCGTTTAGGTGAGCCAGTAATTCGTAAGTCCATGACTATTGCCATGAAAGTCATGGGGCGTCAGTTCGTAATGGGCGAGACTATCAAAGCCGCTGTGAAGCGAGCTAAAAGTAAAGAGTCACATGGTTATGTGTATTCGTATGACATGTTAGGCGAAGGCGCACGAACTCAGGAGGATGCAGATCGCTATTATCAATCTTATGAGTCTGCAATTCATGTTATTGGTAAAGCTGCCAATGGCAAAGGACCGATTCATTCTCCTGGTATTTCAGTCAAGTTATCTGCAATTCATCCTCGTTATGAATTTACGCATAGTGAGCGCGCACTGGCAGAGATCCCAGCAAAGCTAAAAGCGTTGTGTTTGTTAGCCAAGCAATATGATATTGGTTTAACCGTCGATGCTGAAGAATCAGAACGTTTAGATATTTCATTAGATATTATTGAAGTGGTATTTAGTGATCCAGAATTAGGTGATTGGGAAGGCTTCGGTTTAGCTGTCCAAGCTTACCAAAAGCGCGCTATTCATGTGATTGAGTGGTTGCGAGTACTAACCCAAACTGTAGGTCGTCGAATGATGGTTCGTTTGGTCAAAGGCGCTTATTGGGATAGCGAAATTAAGCACACCCAGCAAATGGGATTGGACGAATTTCCAGTATTCACCCGCAAATCATCAACGGATGTGTCTTATCACGCATGTGCCAATAAATTACTCGATTATCGCGATACGATTTTTCCTCAGTTTGCTACACATAATGCTTACACCGCATCAGTGATCATTGAATTAGCGGGTGGTGATAGCATCAAACGCAATGAAGCAGGATTTGAGTTTCAATGTTTACATGGTATGGGGGATTCGCTGTATGACCAAGTCGTTAGAGAAGTCGGTATTCAATGTCGTGTATATGCCCCTGTAGGTGAACACGAAGATTTGCTTGCTTACCTGGTTCGTCGTTTATTAGAAAACGGCGCGAACAGCTCCTTTGTCAATGCGATAGTCAATCCTGACTTACCGGTTGAGTCGTTATTATCTGATCCTGTGGAACGTACGCAGCGCCTAGCCAATAAAGCTAATCCACATATTGTTCGCTCCAAAGACATGTTTGGTGCTCTACGAATCAATTCAAAAGGACTCGATATCAATGATTCTCAGTCATTGATTCAATTACAGTTGGATATGAATCGTTGGGTCGATGAGCATATTCCTGTTATGGGGACGGTAGGTAATGCTACGCCAGTATTTAATCCTGCTAATTTGTCAGAGAAAGTCGGTGAATTAAATTATCAAGATGCACAAACCATGTTGGCTAAATTAGATACGGTTCAAGGTGCCTTTGCTGATTGGTCCGCGACTAATGTGACAGAACGTGCAGGGATTATCAATCGTATTGCGGATGCGTTAGAGCGTCATATGCCAGAGTTAATTGCTTTGTGCGTTAAAGAAGCTGGGAAAGTCACCCAAGATAGCATTGATGAAATCCGTGAAGCCGTCGATTTTTGTCGTTATTATGCAGCTCAAGCGCAAATACTCGCTAACGATGAGCGTTTGCAGGCACGTGGTGTAATCTTATGTATTAGTCCGTGGAACTTCCCATTAGCAATTTTCTTGGGACAAATTGTTGCCGCCCTTGCAACAGGTAATACAGTATTAGCTAAACCCGCAGAACAAACCAGTTTAATGGCATTGTTTACGTTGAATTTAATGCATTCCGTTGGTTTACCTGAAGGCACCGTCGAACTGATTATTGCTCCTGGACAAGGTGTCGGAGAAACATTATTACCTGATCCACGTATCAAGGCCGTCATGTTTACCGGCTCAACTCAAACCGGCACGTTAATATCTAAAATATTGGCACAACGCGGCGGGGAACAAGTACCATTAATCGCCGAAACCGGTGGTCAAAATTGCATGATAGTTGACTCTACAGCCCTACCTGAGCAGGTCGTTGATGACGTAATTGCCTCTGGTTTTCAATCGGCAGGGCAACGTTGTTCGGCAATGCGTGTGTTGTTTGTGCATGAAAAAATAGCAGACAATGTGATTCGCATGATCAAAGGCGCGTTGGCAGAATTACACATCGGCGATCCAGGCTCATTAGAAACAGATGTGGGTCCGGTGATTGACCCCAAAGCATTACACGCTTTGACCTCTCATGTTACATACATGGACACGCAAATAAGTGCTAAGCGTGCTCAGTTACTTTATCAATCCGATCTTGGTTCCTTAGCAGAAAAAGGGCATTTCTTTGCACCAAGACTGTATGAAATCGATCATATTGATGTACTAGAAAAAGAGGTGTTTGGTCCTGTAGTACATGTCATTCGCTTTAAAGGCAATGACGTTAATGGACTGGTAGAACAAATTAATGCTACCGGTTTTGGTTTAACGATGGGGATACATACTCGGATTGAATCTCGAGCCGTAGAGTTAGCGCGATTATCGCGTGCTGGGAACATTTACATCAATCGCAATATGATTGGTGCAGTGGTTGGTGTGCAACCGTTTGGGGGGCGTGGTTTATCTGGAACCGGACCTAAAGCCGGTGGTCCTCATTATTTACCTCGTTTGTTACGAGAAGTGGCGACACCTAAAGCCACTCAAATTGTGGCCATTGATGATACCGATCCGGCGTTGCAATCTGATGCGCAGGCACATGTTGAAGCACAACAATTTATGAAACAAGCCCTTGCCATTGAAAATCCATGGCGCTTGACGTCACTCAATGACCGTATTTCAGCGGTACGTCAATTATTGGCGAAGATTGCCACCGTGGACTCGGTTGATGAATTTGCGGATGATTTAAATCACACCCTTGCTGCGGCACGCGATCAGTTAATTCATATAGAAAAACGTTTGCATAAGCCGACAGAGTTACCTGGTCCAACGGGCGAATACAATGCTTTGTCATTGGAGCCACGTGGTGTGTTGATTTGTTTTGCAGATAAAGATGTTACTTTTGATTATTGGACATTATCGATTGTGACAGCATTGGCTACTGGAAATGTTGTGGTTGCGGTAGTATCAGACGTATTTTACGCTGAGGCGATGGCATTTCGAGATAAGTTAATTGCAACAGGTACCGATGCTGCTGTTTTGCAAGTGGCGAAATTACGTCATTTAGATGCATTATTACAAGATGAGCATCTTGCAGGTGTTGTGGTGGACAGTAATACAGATCGAAGTGCTTATATAGCAAGTATGCTAGCTAGTCGAAATGGTGCAATACTACCGGTGATTACGGCAGAATATAATGATAATCTAATCCAACGTTTAGTCACTGAAAAAACCATCAGTATTGATACTACCGCATCTGGTGGTAACACTTCTCTGATGACTTTGGTAGATGATGAGTAAGTATGCCTAAAAAAATCCAAACGCCGATGGAAGTCGAATTAAAATTAATTGCGTTAAATAATCCACTGCTTGCCTTCGAAGAACAGGTGTTACCCCTGTTAGATGGGCAAGTGGAGGTGTCTAAAAAGACCTTGAAAAATCAATATTTTGATACGCCAGAGCAGCTTTTACGCCAAAATAAAATGGGCTTACGTGTGCGCTCAACTAATGACGTACACGAACAAACATTAAAAATGAAAGGCACGACTGTCGGTGGGTTACATCAACGTCCTGAGTTTAATCTGCCGTTGGCCACAGCGAATGTCGATATCCGCTTATTTGATAACGAAATATGGCCTGTCACTTTTGATATTAATCAAATACAAAATAGTTTAGGACCGTTGTTTACTACTCATTTTCATCGCACAACGTATCGTATAAATGATGCTGAAGGCAATGATTTTGAAGTGGTATTTGATGTTGGAGAAGTTGCTACTGATAAAGACCAGCATCCAATTAATGAGATTGAGCTGGAGTTAATCAAAGGTAAACCGAATGCATTATTTTCTTTAGCAAATATTATCGCTCAACATTGTGATGTGCGGGTTAATAATTTGACCAAAGCGGCGTATGGGTATGCGTTGGTGAGTGGTAAAGCGTTACAACCTAAAAAAATGGCTTATGTGTTACCTATCGTTCGCAACGCATCCACTGAGCAAGCTTTTGAGTCAGCGGTTGCCTATGCTTTACAGCATTGGCAGCATAATCAAACTGTGTATGTAGAAACTTATCGACTGCAAGCCTTAACTGAAATGGTGCGTTCGATTCGTCTGTTGCTGCAAGTGTTTTCGTTATACTTACCCGTTTTACAGTGCAAAGAACTATTAGAACTACATCGAGATTTGATCAAGTTTTTGCAAAAACTACAATGGCAAGATGAGATCCATGCCATCCGCTATTTACGTTCGCGCAAAGGGCCTTTTAGCAAACGTTTAAATAAAGACTCAGCCTTAATGAGTTATTTACAAGGTCGTAAAGAAGGGCTACTGAATGCACATGCACCACAAGATATTATTTTTTCTAAGCAATCTGCGAGTATTCAACTAAAAACTGCTGCATTGTTGTTAAACCGCCCTTGGCGTGAAAGTGCGCATGGCTTTGATGCGCCAGTATTAGAGCATGCACATGGTTGGTTATCACAAGGGTGGCAAACGCTACTTCAGGCGATGCCAAATAAAACAATGCAAGCCCCACAATACCTATCTGCACAAGTAATATTGCGACAAACGTTACTGAATGGATTTATGTTGGCAGGATTATTTGATGAAGGACGAGAAGGCTTTCGGGCACCTTGGTTAGATTTAGCGATTGGAATGGAAGAATTGAACGCGTTGGCATTGTTACAGCAAATTTTACAAGAGACAGATTTAGATGATAAGACAGATTTACTTAAGTGGACATCAGATAAAACCAATGCATTATTGAATGTAATGGAAATGACAAGGAATGTGGCATTAAATGCCGAAGTATATTGGTAAAAAAAGCATCAGTTAACAAAATACCTTTTTTTTGCTATACTTATAACGAAAGGAAATATTAAAAGGGCAATATTATGAAATTATCAAAGTTATTTAAACGCAGAAGTAAATACGCACCCATTGCATTTTTGGGCCGTAAAAAAATTGAAAAAATCTTAGATGCAGATATCGAGAAACTCAACAAAAAGCCGAAAGGTGTAGAGGCGAAAGCATCCGAATCTAGCGATACGCTATAAGGCTTTTACCAGCCACTTATAAGCCAAAAGCTCGATTAATAATCGCTTGTGTAAATGGCTTACGTAGATAAAATCCTCTTGGTCGGGTTTGTATAATCTGACCGTCACTGCCAATTGCATCCGTTAAGGCCCTGCCATTGGCAGCTTTGGGGCGAATGTGTAATGCTTCGCCCATTTTAGCTGTTATTTGTTCTACCTTCCCCAAACTAATTAATTCCATTAACTCTTCCCAATCGTGCGCTAGCAGGGCTGATTCTTGTTCGCTAGGTTGCCATAGGATTGGCATGCCTAGTTGTCGTTCACGAGGTGGGATGGCGCGTTCACCTACTACTGGAATAAATAATACCTGTGAGAGTTTATTGCGAACGGCACTGGTCTGCCATTGCTCGGCAATATGGGCTAACAGATGGACATAGCATACATAAGTTGTTTCTAATACTTGTCCTTGTTGATCAATTGGGATGGTTTTAAGCTCTATCCCTAATTCAGGAAAATCTTGCTGTTGCTTTGAACCTGCACTGGCACCAAGCCATAATTCAATTAATTGACCGGTAAATCCTTTATGTTGCTTAAAATGTTCAGGCACGACAACGTCCGCGCTATCACCTAATTCGCCTAACGTTCGCCCAGCAATTATTTCTGCACGGGCAAACAATTCTGCAGCACTTGCCGGCGGCATAGTCGGAGGGCGATGGTTAGATGCATCAATATAAGGCTGATTAGCTGTGCTTTTAGTCATTTATTTCTTTGATAAGTGTCAGTTATTACTAGGAAAAGATAGTGGTTTATGAAAGAATGTCAATATATTAAATATTCACCGAATTGGTTTCCAAGTGATAGATACTGAAGGATTCCGTGCCAATGTCGGTATTATTATCTGCAATAAACAGGGGCAGGTTTTTTGGGCGCGTCGTTACGGCCAACATTCGTGGCAATTTCCACAAGGTGGAATTGATATAGGCGAAAACCCTGAGCAGGCAATGTATCGTGAATTGCATGAAGAAGTAGGTCTCAAACCTGCTGATGTGGAACTGTTAGGGGTAACCCGAAACTGGATCCGCTATAAGTTACCTAAGCGGTTGATTCGTTCAGGCACTCAACCTGTGTGTATCGGTCAAAAGCAAAAGTGGTATTTGTTGCGTCTAACTTGCGAAGAAAAAGATGTGGATGTATTGCACTCATCCCATCCTGAATTTGATGATTGGCGCTGGACTAGCTTTTGGTATCCCATTCGTAATGTTGTCTCATTTAAACGTGAAGTCTATCGTCGGGCGCTTAAAGAGCTGATGCCATTTGTATTTAACGGATTAAAACAACAAGTCAAAACCGAACAAAAAACAACACAAAAGCAGAATCCCAATAGGTCAGCACGTCGCAATAAGACACGCAGAAAAAAGCGGCCTACTAATTAGCTCATTGATTTTTTTCTTGGAGAATGAATTAAGATGCTCACGACCTTAAAGCAAATTGTACAAGAAGTCAGCCGCACGCCGGGCTTAGACGCGGCCTTAAATCGTTTAGTTACTCTGGTTAAAGCGGCAATGGAAGTTGATTCGTGTTCTATTTATTTAGCCAATTATGAAAAGCAACACTTAGTGTTAACTGCAACTAACGGCCTCGATCCTAATGCAGTGGGAAAAGTGTGCATCGGTTTTTCAGAAGGTTTAATCGGGTTAGTGGGGCAACGAGAAGAACCCTTAAATATTGAAAACGCGCACGAGCATCCTCGCTTTAAGCATTACCCTGAAGTAAAAGAAGAAGAATACAATGCATTTTTAGGCACCCCAATCATTTACCAACGTAAAGTGCTGGGGGTGATGACGATGCAGCAAAAAGACATGCGCCGTTTTTCACCTGATGAAGAAGCTTTCCTGGTTACGCTTGCGACACAAATTGCATTAGAAATTGCTAATGCCGATATGCTTGGCGAATTGATTCAATCCGAAAGTTTAGCATTACCTTCAGGTCCTAAAACCGTCAATGGCGTGCCAGGAGCGAATGGGCTAGCAATGGGGATTGGTTTTGGTTGGAATCAACAAGTCTCGTTGAGCAACTTAGTTAATCGCCGCCATAAAAATGAAGCGTATGAAATTATTGCTTATCGCGATGCGGTTGATATTACTCGTGCAGAAGTGAAACAACTGTCGGCTGGCTTAGACGAGTCATTACCGGATGATATTAAAGCGATTTTCACCATGTACGATCAGCTTCTGGATGCTAGTAGTTTAGGGCGTGAAGTCGAACAGCAAATCAAGGAAGGCTGGAATGCCGCGACGAGTTTAAAAATTGTTATCGAAAACTATGCCGCTCGGTTCAAGGCAATGCAAGATCCCTACATGCAAGAGCGGGCTGTTGATATTATCGACCTATCGAATCGCATTTTAGGATATATATTAAACCCGACAAAACAAGCGCGACAATTTCCAGATACACCGTTTATTTTGGTCGCAACAGAAATAACAGCATCGATGTTAGCTGAGTGTCCAAGTGATATGCTCAAAGGGGTTATTTCTATCCATGGGTCACAGAACTCACATGCCGCAATCTTAGCTCGCGCGTTGGGTGTGCCAGCCATTATGGGGATCTCGTCCGTATTGCCTTCATTGCTTGATAATAAAATGTTATTGATTGATGGCTATGCCGGCGCAATAACGATTGCACCAGGACCTCAACAAGCTCGTGAGTTTCAGCAGCTGATCAATGAAGAACAATTACTGTATGCCAAAATTGACGCTCTGGGCAATGAGCCGTCGATTACTCAAGATCATCATGAAATGCATTTGTATGTGAATACGGGTTTAGCGGTGAAACATGATTTGGCAGATAATGATAATATTAAAGGGGTAGGATTGTTTCGTACTGAAATCCCTTTTATGCAAAGTGATTATTTTCCTCCGGAACAAGAACAATATGAATTGTATCGTAGTATTTTACAAGTCAATCCAGACAAAGATATTACGATGCGTACTTTGGATGTCGGCGGAGATAAACCGTTATCTTATTTGCCGATTGTTGAGGATAATCCCTTTTTGGGATGGCGTGGAATTCGCTTAACTCTTGATCAACCAGAAATATTTTTAGTTCAAGCACGCGCAATGATCCGTGCCAGTGAAGATTTTACCAATCTGCAAATCATGTTACCTATGATTACGACTGTTTCAGAGGTGAAAGAAGCTAAGCGGTTACTCAAACAAGCTTTTTTTGAAGTCAAAGAAGAATCAAACGATCCACATTCAACGTTAATGATGCCCAAATTAGGGATCATGCTAGAAGTACCAGCGGTGGTGTATCAATTACCACAGCTAGCTAAATTGGTGGATTTTTTCTCTGTAGGTACTAATGATTTAACCCAGTATTTATTAGCGGTTGATCGAAATAATCCTCGTGTATCATCTTTGTATAACAGTTTTCATCCATCAGTATTAGCGGTGCTACAAACTATTGTAACGCAGGCTAATACCCTTCATAAACCGATTACTGTGTGTGGGGAGTTGGCTGGTGATCCGGCTGGAGCAGTATTATTAATGGCAATGGGTTATCAAAAACTCAGTATGAACGCATATAATATTCGTAAAATTAACTGGGTTATCCGAAGTATTGAGCTTGAGCAAGCACAACAATTATTAAGTGAAGTCATACAGCTTGAAGACGCATGTGATGTAAAAAACCAAGTCGAGGCCTTTTTAGAAGCTCATGGCTTAGGCGGTTTAGTGCGTGCCGGTGGCTAATTTGTTAAAAGAATTCTATCTATGAGTCCAGAATTAAGTATTTTAGTTATCTGTATTGGTGTCGGCAGCATTGTCGGATTGAGTGCTGGTTTGTTAGGGATTGGTGGTGGCTTGATTATTGTTCCAGCATTGACTTATTTGCTCAGTCATTTTTTGGGAATATCGCCATTTGATGCGATTATCATTGCGATTGCAACATCGTTATCTACGATTATTTTAACCGGCTTTTCTGCCTCAGCTGCCCATTATAAATTAGGCAACTTAGATAAGCATGTCATTGTTTTTACTGGTTTAGGCATAGCGGTGGGAGCGAGTATCGGTGGTTATGTTGCCAGTGCTATCCCTGGACAATATCTAAAAGCGACGTTTGCAGTGCTAGTCATGGCTGTTGCCATATATATGATTTTTGGTAAAAAATCGGCGTCACGCTTTGCCGCAAATCGGGCAATATTGTCTTTAGCTGGATTAAAAACGGGCTTCATATCTGCGTTAATGGGAATTGGCGGAGGGGCGATTTTAGTTCCAGTATTGGTTTTTTTCCAAGTTGATATCCGTAAAGCAATCGGCTGTGCGGCAGTCAGCGGATTGATAATCGCTATTTTTGGCACCACCAGTTTTATTATTGCCGGATGGAATGTGCCTGATTTACCAGCATATTCTTTTGGTTATGTTTATTTACCCGCAACCCTAGGCATTGTGCTCAGTTCTGTATTTACCGCACCAATTGGTGTTAAACTAGGTCATTCAATGGATACCCAAAAGCTCAAGCGAATTTTCGCTGTGTTTATGGTATTAGTCAGTATCCGCATGTTGATAGGAATCATATAAACCATGCTACAAGCCCCCTTACAAGAAGCACAATATTGGGTGTTTTCTAACATAGACCCGGTCATTTTTTCTATCGGTCCCTTAGCGGTTCGTTGGTACGGATTAATGTACCTAGTCGGATTTATTGCAGCGTACTTGTTAGCAAAAAAACGTCTTGCTCGCACGGGTTGGAGTGAAGATGATTTGAGCGACTTATTATTTTGGGGATTTTTGGGTGTCATTATTGGCGGCCGCCTAGGGTACGTGTTGTTTTATCAATTTGAATATTTTGTATCTGACCCTATTTATTTAATAAAGATTTGGACTGGCGGTATGTCATTTCATGGCGGCTTACTTGGCGTCATCGCGGCCATTATATTGTTTGCGCGCAAGAAAAAAGTATCATTTTTAGCCGTCGGTGATTTTGTCGCGCCTTTAGTTCCTATTGGACTCGGTGCTGGCCGTATCGGTAACTTTATTAATGGTGAACTGTGGGGGCGTGCAACGGATGTGCCTTGGGCAGTGATTTTTGCAAGTACTGACCCAGATAGATTGCCGCGACATCCATCGCAGTTGTATCAGTTTGCCTTAGAAGGTGTGGTGTTGTTTACTTTGTTATGGTTGTTTTCACGCAAACCTAAACCGGTAGGGGCTGTGGCAGGGATGTTTTTACTGGGTTATGGCATTGTCCGTTTTGTGGTTGAGTTTTTCCGTCAACCCGATGCACATTTAGGTCTTAATTCACTGGGTCTATCACAAGGCCAATTACTCAGTCTCCCCATGATCATCATTGGTGCGGTCATTATCTATCGCGCTTATTCATACTCGACGACTAACAGCATTATTAACTCGACAAAAAAATAAAGGGTTTACCTCATGAGACAATATGAAGATTTATGTCAACGCATCATCGATGAAGGTGAATGGGTAGCCAATGAGCGCACAGGCAAACGCTGTTTGACCTTGATAAATGCAGATCTGGAATATGATGTTGAGAATAATGAGTTTCCGTTGGTCACTACGCGTAAGAGCTTTTATAAGGCGGCGATTGCGGAATTACTCGGTTATCTTCGCGGTTATGATAATGCTGCTGATTTTCGTGCAATAGGTTGCAATACGTGGAACGCGAATGCCAATGAAAACCAAGCATGGCTCAATAATCCTCATCGCAAAGGTGAAGATGATATGGGGCGTGTGTATGGTGTGCAAGGTCGTGCTTGGCAACGTAGTGATGGCACAACCCTAGATCAATTACAAAAAATCGTCGATGATTTATCTCGTGGGGTTGATGATCGCGGTGAGATCTTAACATTCTACAACCCGGGTGAGTTTGAAATGGGCTGTTTACGTCCATGTATGCACACGCATCACTTTTCATTACTCGGAGGTAAATTATATCTCAATAGTATGCAGCGCAGTGCGGATATTCCATTGGGGATCAACTTTAACCAAGTACAAGTCTTTGTCTTATTGGCTCTGATTGCACAAATTACAGGCCATAAACCGGGCAAGGCGTATCATAAAATTGTTAATGCGCATATTTATGAAGATCAGCTTGAGTTGATGCGTGATGTACAGCTAAAACGTGAACCTTTCGCCGCACCTAAATTGACGATTAATCCTGATATTAAATCATTAAAAGATATTGAAACTTGGGTCACACGAGATGACTTTACGGTTGAAGGCTATGAGTGTCATGAGGCGATAGCTTATCCTTTTGCGGTATAGCTATTCAGGACTCAATCTCACACTAATACATTTGACCACTATTGCCCCATGTTCTTTATAGAAACAAGCTTCTTCAAAAACCAGACGCCGGCGATATTGTAAAGGCTGAACATGAGATATGGATGCTCACTATGTACAGTAAATCGGAACGATCTACTATCGCTGGTCATAACTGGCCTAAAATGTGACAATATCATCGGCGCTTTATCGTAAGTGTTAGACAGCTATAACCTTAGTCATATGCGGGCCGAACACAAAGAAGTCGGACGAAAGTCGTGCCTATGTCGGGGCCTTGTCGTAACTGTGTAACGTCGTTCAGTCTAATAATAGGATGTACCAGAGAGCCTATGGAGAAGCATTTATGTACGTGAACAGTATCCGACTTCGAGAACTACGTCTTGCCCGTCAATGGTCACAGGATCAATTGGCCACACTTTGTGGTTTAAACCTGCGCACCATCCAACGCCTAGAATCTGGTGCTAAGATCTCTAATGAATCTTTGCGGGCACTTGCTGCCGTTCTTGAGGTGCCAGCCGAGAGCTTGCTAACTGACGAACCGTCGCCCGGTCAATCAGCCCTTAAGGCAATGCGTGAAGGTGTGCTTAGTGGTCTAGAATTTACTGGCACTACCCCACGAGCCGATTTCTGGTGGTTTGCGCTCGGTGTGGTAATGATGTTGGTTTTCGTGAAGTTGCTCGGTCTGGTCCTCGGTCCGCTGCCGCTACAATTAGCCTCATTGGTCGTGTTGCTGCCATGGATCGCGGCCTGCACTAGGCGCTTGCGCGATGCTGGACTCAGTCCTTGGTGGCAGCTCATCAGCTTAGCTCCAGTCGCAGGTATCCTTGTGTTGCTCTATTTACTTACCTATCAAATCAAAAAAGCAGAGCCTGCAAATGCGACAACGAGCTGAAACCGCTGCGTTTGATCGATTCGTTGCAGCATGCGACAAAGCAAATGTTCCGAATGAGGCTATGTTTCAAGCTGCTATTTTTACAAAAGAATGTGGTTTTACATCCGCTCTTCCATTCGCATGATAGGTTCACGGATCATGCGTAAAAAGACCAAACTTGGGATCACCATCAGCGCTGTTAAGATAAAAAACAAGGCCCAATTACCATCCAAGCTATCTACTATATAACCACTACTGGATGCCAATAATGTTCGTCCAAAGACACCCAACGAGGCCATTAACGCATATTGAGATGCACTGAAGGCTTGATTGCATAATAACGAAATAAACGCCACCAAGGCGACTGAGCTCCAC
>Ga0115571_1000102_pt1 | contig 57561 bp, 46 predicted proteins | sample COGITO_mtgs_1205_FD_87293 | JGI IMG/M metagenome (GOLD analysis project Ga0115571, IMG submission 87293) | Pelagic marine microbial communities from North Sea - COGITO_mtgs_120531 | ecosystem: Environmental > Aquatic > Marine > Epipelagic | place: Germany:Helgoland, sampling site Kabeltonne...
AAATAAATTATAACTCAATTCCATATCTGGAAAAATGTAAAAACTAGCTTTTTCTGTAATATTTCCCTGAATTGAAAGTCCCGCTTTTACAACTAAATTTTTCTTTCTTGAGTAAATATGTGGATTCAATCTCATGACCCCAGTAGTAAGACCCTTATTATTCACTGGTTGAATGACATTGTTTTCGTCTAACGATAAAGATTGAGGAGCATTTACATTATTAATGTCTAACTCAAAAGTACCTAGAAATTCTTCATCTAAAATTAACCACCCTGAGTGAGCACCAATTAAAAAATGATTCTCTGAAAGATTGTAATTGCTTTGTAAATGATGGTAATCAATCCAACTTTTAATCCTTAGCTTATTAGTATCTCTGCCTTGGTTTAATGAGTTAAGCTTTAAATGTAAATCGAACAAATCATAATTTTGTCTTAAAGCATTGTCGTCCTCTCTAAATTGCTGTTTGGCAAGTGAATCATTGATGTCAATGCCATAAAAGTTAAACATACTATCTGAATAATCCAACCCATAAAATTGATAGTTATTTCTAGAATAATCCATCTCACTCCATAAATCATAATTCATAAAGAATTTTTGATAGTAGCCCCCTAGAGATAAGTCTGAAAATTTAGTATTTCCCATCCCTTTGATATTTGCAAAACTACCATTAAAACTACTGTTGAAACCCCAGCTCTCGTCTCTAGATCTTTTTGAAGCATAATTCAGATCTAATAACGGAGACAAATAGGCTCCAGCACCAGCTTTTAAATAACCTCTATACAATTTATCTCCAGTTGCTCTAATTTTTAATCTAGCAGGCTTAATATTTTCAATACTATAGCTAACCTGATGCTGCTTAGGCTCTAAATAGTATTTTATATCATCTATTATTGTAATAGAATCTGTATGTTCTGGAGATATGGAGGATTTCTGAATTTTAGCTATTTTTCTGTTACCTGATCCTATACCAAGAAAAGTTTCTTCAGTTTTCTTTGTTTCTTGTCCTACAAATTGAGAAAAAGAAAATGTAAGAAGAAACAGTACAAAATATCTAAATTTACTCATCTTCATTATTGTTATTTTCAATAGGTTTTTGCTGGTCATTATCAGATTCTTCGTTTTGATTACTATTCAGCGATGGATCTAAATCAATTTCAATCTCTTCCTGGACTGGTTCATCATTAATTTCTTCTAATTCTAAGCTCTTAATGTACTCTAGTTTTTGATTAGCCTCAGCAACTAAATCTTCTTTATTGTATCCATCATAATTTTCTATGATACTCTCCACACTATGTTTTGCGTTGAAAAAATCTTTTTGAGCAGTAAAGTTATCTCCAAGTAATAAAATTCCTTTTGCCAACCAGTAATCATAGGAAGGCTTCTGTTTTACTAATTCCATTATTAACGATTCGCATAATTCGTAATTCTTACGAGAATAAGCAATTTGACATATATGATATTTAGATTCTGCAGCAGCAATACTCTTTGTGAAATTAATGATGCTGTCATAGTAAATAACTGCACTGTCTAACTCGTTTATCTGCTGATAAGACTGTGCTAAAAAAAGATAAGATTCTTCTTTTAGTTTATTAGTTAAATCAGAAAGAAGAAGAGTTTTTTGAGCATACTTTATTGTAGATAATGGATTATTTAAATAATGAAAACAATAAAACTGTCCTTTTACTGCTAGCGCCAAATCTTCTTGATCCATAGTTACATCTTCTAATGTTGAAAAATAACCAAGAGCATTTTTATAGTCATGTGCTTCAAATGTTATTTCTCCAGCGTATTTTAATGCCTCTGTATAGTAATTGTTATTGGGTTTTTGAGTAATAAAGTCATAATGAAATAAAGCTTCATTATTTTTACCATCTGCGTAGTAACAATTTGCCATAAAATAGTGAGCAGAAATTTCCCTTACAGGAGACTTAATATTATCTAAATAGTAAGTTGCTTTTTCAATTTGTTTTTGACAATTTCCATTATCCCTAGCCAAGAGAACAGGCCTCCAAAGAGTGGAGTCTTTTTCTTGTATACTTACATCAATTCCTCTTGAACTTAACCAATCATAATAACCAGTCAGGTTATCTCTCATATTGAAGACTTCCATCATTAATTCAATTGCTAACTCATTTTCTTGCTCTGCATCTGGATAATCGTCTAAAACTTTTATCAAGTATTTTTCAGCTTCTGCTGTATTTTTTTCTTTCAAATAGATACTTCCTAACTCAACATTCGCTTTAGAAATTAAGTTATTACTAGGGTAGTCATTAATAAACTTTAAGTAGGTTGCTATAGATTCTTGATTTCTTGATTCATCCTTATAAGCCTGAGCAAGATTTAACAATGAAGATACTTGGTATTTAGAATTTGGATATTTTTCGGTTAAACTTTTTAATGTATTTATTTTTCCTGCATATTCTTGAATAAGTCCTTGCGAAGTTGCCATTTGATTCAATGCGTAGCTGTGGTTATAATTCCCAACATTTGTGGACTTTGCATAATTTTCAATGGCTAAACTGTCATTTCTGAGTAAAAAATAAGAATCCGCAATCCTTAAAAGAGCTGTTCTGTAATTGTTTGAGTCTGGGATATTATACTGATGAATATAATTCCTGAAATATTTTAAAGCTTTTTTAAGTTCTTCCTTTTGAACTTTTGCTTCGTTTCCATTATAAATTTCATATGGATTGGATTTTTCAAAATAACTGTACCCAATATGAAAATCTAAATCCTGGAATTCATTGGTTAGAATAGCGCCATTTATATATCTGAATTTTTCATAATTCTCAACAGCTGTTAAATATTCTTTTAAATTGTAATTACTCTCAGCAATCCAAAATTGGCTTAAAGCATTTAAATTTTGGTTGATTGGATACCTCTTTACTAAACCAAAATTAACAATAGCACTTTTATATTCTCTATTATGATATTGCTCAACAGCTCTGTTGAAGACGATGGATTGATATGCTTTCTGCATCCTAGGATCTTTGTTTTTTATTTTCTCCATGGATTTCAAAGCCTCGTCATAATTTTTTGTAGTCAAATAAACTTTTAATAAAAACTCATAGGCTTCTTTTGCGTCCTCAGTATTTGGATATTCATTGATAAATTCTTGAAAAGAATTAATTGCTTCGTCATAAGGATTATAACTTAACTCATAAGCTAATTTTGCATAATTAAACAAAGAATTTCTCTTTATTTCATCGTCAAATGTTAACTTACTTGCTTTCTGAAAAGCGTTTCTTGCATAATCCTTATCATCTAATTTTAGATAAGAATCTGCCATATGATAATAACATATTTGGGATAGCGAATCTTCCTTATATGCTACTCTAGAAAATAGCTCGATAGCCTTTCTAAGGTCGTTAGTCTTGTAGTAACAAAAAGCGACTTGATAGTTACTTTCCCTAGTAGATTTAGCATGTTTTTTAAATATTTTATAGTAGGTTAATGATGTTTTGTATTGCTTCTTTTTAAAGTAGGAATCTGCAATTAATTTTGCAAATTCGCCTTTTCTTTTTTCGGTTATAGAATCAAGATGTGTTGGCGCATAGGCGATAAGTTCTTCATACTTATTTTGTTGGTATAGAATTTGAGTGATGTAATAGGGGATGATTGGTTTAAACATTTTGTTCGAAGCAATTTTCTTAAAGCCTTGTAAAGCAGTTTGATATTTTGCCTCTGAATAAGCAATGTGACTGTAGTAATAAGTTGCTGGCACGTCATAATCTGTGGTTCTTTGAAGCAATTCGTCAAATAAAACTTTAGACTGCGCTAAATTCTTTTTCATAAACTTTGAGTAGCCCAACTTAAATAAGTATTCATTTTGATCCGAAAGGGATAAATCGTATTGATCTACTTTTTCAAAAAACTCAATGGACTTTTTAAATTTTTTGGTTTGATAGTAATGCTTTCCTAATTGAAAATAAACATTTTTTGCCTTTGGGTGATCTGGATGATCAAGAGCAAATCTCGTTAGTAAAGTTTCTACATTTTTGTGATATAATTTCAGGGCGCAAACTGCAAAATAATATTCTGAATTTATTCTAATTTCATCCTGAGGATTATTAAACTTATTAATTATGTCTTTGAAATAATATTGCGCTGTGCTGTATTTTTCTTTATCAAAGAGTTCTTGAGCTGTTTTATAGCTTCGGTAAGGATCGCTGTAAATAAGTGTTTTTTGACAAAAAACAGTATTGGCTAGCAGAATTATGAATAATGATAATAGCTTAGGAAAATTGTTCATTAAATAGTTAATCAGATAACGAAATAAAGATAGTTAGTGTTAAACCTTTACAAATAACAGAATATTATTATTTTCAACTACAATGTGTTAACATTAATTCATTTTATTAAATACCTACACTATATTATCTTAAATTTGAAGGTATAAAACCTACCATATAATGAGTAAAGACCAATTTTTAAATTTTGAAAATATTGAGTTAAAACAACAACAAAACACAATCCTTAAGGGAATTAATTTAACTATAAAAAAAGGGGAATTTGTATATTTTGTTGGGAAGACTGGTAGCGGGAAAAGTAGTCTTTTAAAATCTATTTATGGAGATGTTGGTATCCACAGTGGGGAACTTTCTTTTCAAGGTCAACATTTGAAAAACATTAGTCGAAAAAACATTTTGGCATTACGTAGGAAAATTGGCATCATTTTTCAAGACTTTCAGCTACTCATGGACCGTTCAGTAGCTGACAATCTTAAATTTGTTATGAAAGCTACTGGGTGGACGGGCAAAAAAAAAATAAATCAAAAAATTGAAGAATTATTATCTAAAGTTGAAATGACTGATAAAGCAGACGCGTTTCCTCATCTAATTTCTGGTGGAGAACAGCAAAGAGCTGCAGTAGCTAGAGCATTGATTAACGACCCGGAATTAATAATTGCTGACGAGCCAACAGGAAATCTAGATCCAGAAACAAGTGGTAAAATTATGTTATTATTGAAAAGTGTTATCGGTGATCAAAAAACATTAATTATGGCAACTCATGATTTTGAAGTCATCAATAAATTTCCTGGAAGAATTGTGAAATTTGACAATAAATCTATTGTAGAATAAGTTCTATTGTATTGATTAGCATTTGCATACCCATTCATAATTACAATGCCGTTAAGCTTATAAATTCTATTTATCGACAAGCTGAAAAAATTAAAATACCTTTTGAAATAATTGCTATTGATGACGGCTCTGAGGATGAATTTATAAAACTAAATTCTTCCATATCTAATTTAAAAAATGTTCAATTTATATCCTTGAAAAAGAATATTGGAAGGTCTAAGATTAGAAATTTATTTTTAGATAAAACTAATTTTGAAAGTTTGCTGTTTATAGATTGCGACTGTAGTATTTCTTCAGAGAACTTTTTGAAAAATTACCAAAAAAAATTGAACAATGATGTGGTATACGGGGGTAGAAAACATCACCCAATTCCACCAAAAGATGAAAATTTAAAACTTAGGTGGTTGTATGGGATTAAAATAGAAGATCAGACCTTAGATTATAGAATTAATAACCCCTATCATTCATTTAAATCCAATAATTTTTTAATCAAGAAAAATATTCTTTCAAATAATAAATTTGATGAAACTTTTACAGGATACGGACACGAAGACACGCTACTTTCCTTAGAACTTAAAAAAGATAAAATTAATATTTCACAAATTGATAATCCTGTATATCATGAGGGAATAGAGAGTAACATTGTCTTTTTAAACAAAACGAAAGAAGGTATAGATAACTTATGTAAACTTGAAAAAAAGATGAAGGCCCTCAATGGCGTTAAATTAATAACCTATTATAAATTTTTAAGAAAAATAAAAATGGATAAACTCTTATTGTTTATAGCACCCAGCACCATAAGACTCATAGAACTTCAATTACTTTCTCGATCACCATCGTTATGGCTATTCAACCTATACAAATTATTAATATACATTAGAAAAAAAGCATAATGTATCGGCTTTTAAAACTCACATACAGAAAGTTGATTCCAAATTCTATCCATTACAGAATAGAACCTTTTATTAGACTATTTATATATTATTTATTTTACAAAGGAGATCTTGTTAAATGTTCCATTTGCTTATCTGATGCAAAAAAATTCATTTCCATATTGTTTAAAGAGTCAGAAGATAAATTATGCCCAAAATGTGGTTCTCTTTCTAGGTCAAGAGCTATAGTTAAATATGTGGAAGATAATTTTCAAAATGAAAAACTAAAAATTCTTGATTTTTCTCCTCATAGGAGTATGCATGATTTTTTCAAATCTAAATTTGCAAATTACATTTCAACAGACTTTGAAAATCAATTTTATGCAGAAAAAAATTACGACATTACTGAAATTGAAGAAAAAGATAATTCATTTGATTTAATTATTTGTTTTCATGTTTTAGAGCATATTTTAGAAGATGACAAAGCAATTAATGAATTAAATAGAATATTAAAGAAAAATGGAGTGCTAATTATTCAAGTTCCATTAAAAGACGGCGCTACTTATGAAGACTTCAGTATAACAACTGCAAAAGGTAGACTGGAAGCATTTGGACAAGAAGATCATGTTAGAATTTATGGACACAAGAGTATAGAAAAAAAATTAAAAGCCTTTCTATTTAGTGTTGAAACAGTCGATATCTCAAAAAATTTTAATGCACGTGAAAAAAAATTATTTGGAATTTCAGACAAAGAAATAATATTTAAATGCATCAAATAACTATTTAAAATTATTATAGGTTTTCACCAAAACCTCAGCTTCTTTTTCCCAATTTAAATCTGTATTCATTCTTAAAATGTTATCAAAAAATTCACTTGTTTTTTTAAGTTCTATTGCTTCATCTAAGCCTTTTAATATTGAAATTGGACTCAAAGAGTTGATTAAAACACCTGTTTTGTACTCGTCAACAATATTTTTGATTTCGATTAAGTTAGTAGCAACAAATGGGATTTTTGACTTTGAATAATCAAAAATTTTATTGGGCAAACTGAACATATGATTTATGTTGTTATTCTTATCTAGACTAACTCCTACATCACAATTTAATGTGTATTGCAACATCCTATTATAAGATAGTGGAGGAACAAAAAGTATCTTATTTTTTAAATCGTCTTCTGAAGCTCTTAGCTTTAAATCACTAACAACATCCCCCTTTCCAACAATACATAGAAAATATTTATCTTGACTGGCTATTGCTTCCAATAACTCTTCAGAACCTCTATGCACATTGATTCCAGATCCTTGCAAAACAACAATTAATTGGTTCTTTGGAAGACCTAAATTTTCTCTAGATTCTTCATTTGAGATTTTGGTAGACTTAGGAATGTTTCTAATTACATTAGGTCTAATTTGATAATCTTTAAAATACAAATTTGAAATAGATTTATTAACAGTAAAAACATATTTTAACCTTGGGAAAATAAATCTCTCAATTGCGGTCCACACCTTTTTGACCATGTACCTATTTTGAATTTCTGGAATTCCTAAGAAATATTCATGAGAATCGTAAACTAAAATCTTTTTTTTGAAGGAAGAAACTAACCACATTGGCAGTAAAGTGTCTAAGTCGTTGGCGTGATAAATGTCAAATTTATTTGTGAGAAGAAAAAAAAATAATCTGAGATTATATTCTGAATAAAAAAGAAATCCCTTATTGAAAAATAAATTAAATCTTTTTGTTTTATAAGGTCTTTCAAGCGATCTTGAGGTTGCTAACTCTCTACCTACAAGTATTACTTCAAAATTATTTTGAACTAAAGTTTCGCAAACTTTTTTTACTCGCTGATCATTTGATAAATCATTACTAACGGCTACTATTACTTTTTTGATGGTGATAAATTTAAAACTTTATAAATGTATGTAATATTGTTTTAAGGGCCTCTAGGTGCAAATCCAAGAAATTATAATTAAGTTTGAAAAAGATGGAAATCCATGAAAATTTCAAACTTATTAATCATAACACTTTCGGAGTTGATGCATCCTCAAAATATTTTATTAAAATTAAATCTGAAGCCGAACTTAATGCAGTTTTCAAATTAAAACAATTTGAAGAATCTGAAATTTTAATACTTGGAGGGGGGAGTAATATTTTATTTACACAAAATTTTAACGGTCTAATAATCAAAAATGAAATTAAAGGCAAAAAAGTTATTTCTGAGACCAAAAGTTTTGTAAATCTTAAAATTGGAGCGGGTGAAAATTGGCACAAGTTGGTCATGTATTGTGTGGATAATGAATGGGGAGGAATAGAAAATTTAAGTTTAATCCCTGGCAACTCTGGAACAGCACCCATGCAAAATATTGGTGCATATGGAGTAGAAATTAAAGACACGTTTGTAGAGCTTGAAGCATTTGAGATTGCAAGTGGTAAAATTGTCAAATTTTCAAAATCTGACTGTAAATTCGGTTACAGAGAAAGCATATTTAAAAATGAAAAGAAAAATCAATTTATTATATTAAATATCACCCTTAAACTACATAAAAATCCCAAAGTTAATATCGGTTATGGAGATGTTATAAAAGTTTTAGAATCCCAAAACATTAAAAAACCAAACATCAAAGATGTGAGCAATGCAATAATTCACATTAGAAATTCAAAATTACCAAATCCTAAAGAAATTGGAAATTGTGGTAGTTTTTTTAAAAATCCAGTTATTGATCAAGAAAAACTGGAAGAAATAAAAAAAAATTATCCGGAAATCATAAACTATCCTGTAAGTAAAACTCATGTTAAAATTGCTGCTGGCTGGTTAATTGATAAAGCTGGTTGGAAAGGGAAAACTTTCGGGAATTATGGAGTTCACAAAAAACAAGCCCTTGTATTAGTTAATTATGGAAATGCAGCGGGACAAGAACTCTATGAGCTTTCCGAAAAAATTATAATAGATATCCAAAATAAGTTTAAAATAACACTTGAACGAGAAGTAAATATTATTTGACAATCCCCAACATAAAATTATCCATCTTTTCATTTAAAATCACAAAATATGATGGGCCCTTTTCATGAGGATTCAATTGTTTTGGTGTAAAAGCATATTTTTCTAATTCTTTTCCTGGAAAATTGATCGACATAGGTTTTTCATTAGGGAGACCAGATTCTGAAAAATTAATACTGGTTGTACCACTATAATTTAAAATACCATATTCAACGGGAATTCCTTTTCTTAGGTCTAAATTAGATAATTCGTTAAAGAAATATTGAATGGATTTATTTTCATTTAAAGAAAATATTCCGACAAAGTTTAGGTTTTTATTTTTTTGATCTTTAACAACAGGGCACCCCCAGATGTAATTTCCGTTTTTATTAAATTTGATCAAAATGAAACCATTAGATTTCCAAAATGATTCATTTTTAGAACTGGTCTTAATCAAATGTTCTGCTAAGAGAAAATGATTTTCTGTTTCATCTAATGTGAAATCTCTTAAAATAAACTTGTCTAAACCGTACCCTTTCTCTTTTATTTCTTTAGAAGATTTAAAACTTTTTACAATATTTTCGCTTAATAGATATTGATTTTTGTGGATTAAATCTAGGTCTTCGTCGTATTTGAGTAGAAAAAAACCTTCATAATTGTACCTCAAAGGGGACGAGTAAAATCCAGATAAAACCAACTCATTCTTAGAATTGAAAAAATAGTCCAAAGCAGCTATTTTTCTTTGGGTTAATTTGATTTCTTTTTCTTTAATAATTTCTTTTCCTAGTTTATATATATAAAATTTATTGCCTTTATTCCAATACTGCTTTAATAAATATGACTGACCATTATTAGATATTAAAATTCTATTATCTCTTTTAGACTTAAATTCTAACTCTAATTTGTTGTAAACTTCATTCACTACTTTCATTGATGAATTTAATTTAAGAATCATTAAATCTTCATTTTTATTGCTTTGGAAAGGAAGCTCTACTAAAACATTGATATGCTCTTCAAAAACTTTGTTCGCAATTTTAAAATTAGAAGAGTATCCTGATTTATTGGGTATTGAGTAGACATCTTTAGGTGGTGAAAACGTAGAATTGACGTCCAAATATCGAATTCTTAATATGGTGTTAGTTCCATCATTTATAGAAGTAAATAAAATGATGTTATCAAAAATATTTCTTATTCCAACAAAAGATTCTTTAGTAAATTCAGCAATAAAGTAATTAGCACTTTTTAAACTCTTATTAAAGATGTTTACTTTTAAAACACAGTTTTTTGACTTTTGTTTTTCCTGAAAAAGAATGTGAGAAGAGTTATAATTGAAGCAAGAAATTGGCTTATAATCATTCTCAAATGGATGATGTTCCGAAAAAGACAACTCTAAACCTTGAGAAAAAATAAAGTTCACTGGTAAGTTGATCAACAAAAAAATTAGTGCTCTAAATATAAATTTCATACGCAATTATATAATTTACGTTAAAATACAATATTTAGTGATAAATTAATTATTGAGTAATCTCTCAATAATAAAATCCTGGTAGTCTACATTATTACACTTTTTTATTACCTCATTAATAAATCCTAAAATCATCAATTCTTTAGATTTCTTTAAACTAATACCTCGAGCTCTTAAATAAAAAATAGCTTCATCATCGAATTGTCCAGTAGTAGAACCGTGACTGCATTTAACATCATCTGCATAGATTTCTAATTCCGGCTTAGAATAAATAATAGATTCTTTATCCAACAGGATATTTTTATTATTTTGAAAGGCTTCTATTTTTTGAGCATTTTCATGGACAATTACTTTTCCGTTGAAAACTCCTACTCCATTCCCTTTGACAATACCCTTGAAGTTTTCGAAAGATTTACAATTTGCTACGAAGTGATTGATTACCGTATGGTTGTCAATATATTCATTTTCTGATGGGCTAAAAACACCATTTAATTCGGAGTGGCAATGCTCTCCATTTACATTATTCGTTACATTATTTCTAGTAAATAAACCAGAAGTTGAGAAAGTATTGGAAATAACTTTACTAGAACGATCCTGGTTAATACAATCATTAGAAATATTAAAATTCAAATTTAAATCTTGAAATTTATCTAATACTAAAGAAGCATTTTCTTTTATAGAAATATTATTTAAATGATTTATAAAACCGTTCTTAGATGTCGTATTTCCAATGAAATGCTGTTTTAAATGAAGACTTGAATTTTCATTTAGAAATACATCTATTTTGGTATTCACAAGACAATTATTAGAAGACACTATATTCAAAATATTTACAGTTTCTTCAATTTTTGCGTTACCATCAACTCTAATAACTATTCCTTCACTTAAGAAAGAAGAATTTAGAAGTGAAAAATAATCTTCTGTTTTTAAATTAGTAGAATAGGGGTAATTTTCTTTCGAATTAGAAATAAATGAAATATTTAATCCTTGGATGTTGTCAATGGAAGAGAGATTTGGATTGAATCTACCGTTTTCTAAAACCAATATATTGCCTTCTAATTTGGGGAGATCTAAGAGGCTGAGATTTTTTACAACAAAACTAGAATTATTAATAAATGGAATTTTTTTCAACTTCTTTAAAGGAGAATACCTCCATTCTTCCTCTTTTTTTGACGGATATAAAGTTCCTTTAAATTGATCCAATGCATTATTAGATTCTGCTTTTACTAAGGGACTGTAATTCAATTTATCTGTAATCAAATTGATGTATTTTTTAATTTAATGAGTTTATTTTCAACCAGTCATAACCTTTTTTTTCTAGCTCCAAGGCTAAATTTTTATCTCCAGTCTTAACAATTTTACCATCATGTAATACGTGTACAAAATCAGGGACAATATAATCTAGTAATCTTTGATAATGAGTAATTACAATTGTGGCATTTTCGTTTGATTTTAATTTATTTACACCACCAGCAACAATTTTTAGTGCATCAATATCTAAACCTGAGTCTGTTTCATCCAAAATAGATAATTTAGGATTTAACATAGCCATTTGAAAAATTTCATTTCTTTTCTTCTCACCTCCAGAAAAGCCCTCATTAACCGATCTATTTTTTAATTTATTATCTAATCCTACTAGAGCTGATTTTTCTGAGACCATTTTTAAAAAGTCTTTGGCTGGTATTGGATCTTTACCAAAAAATTTATTCTTTTCGTTTAAAGCTGTTCTTAAAAAATTAATGTTACTAACTCCAGGAATTTCTATTGGGTATTGAAATGCTAAAAAAACTCCTTTCCATGACCTTTCTTCAGGGCTCAAATCAGTAATATCTTCTCCTTCAAAGGAGATTGATCCGTTTGTGATTTTGTAATTATCATTACCTGCCAACAAAGATGAAAGAGTGCTTTTACCAGAGCCATTCGGCCCCATAATAGCATGTATCTCACCTTTATTAACTTTAAGATTTAAACCTTTTAATATTTTTTGATCTCCAATTTCACATTCGAGGTCTTTAATCTCAATTAATACTTCTTTCATTTCTTTTAAATTTTTTAACCTACGGATCCTTCCAAACTAATTTCCAATAATTTTTGAGCTTCTACTGCAAATTCCATGGGTAATTTATTGAGTACTTCTTTAGCGTAACCATTTACGATTAAACTTATTGCCTTTTCTTCTGAAATCCCTCTTTGCATACAATAAAACAATTGCTCTTCTCCAATTTTAGATGTTGTAGCTTCATGCTCTACAGTCGCTGATGGATTTTCACACTCGATATATGGAAAGGTGTGTGCTCCACATCTGTCAGTCATCAACAAGGAATCACATTGAGAAAAATTTCTTGCATTAATTGCTCCTTTTCCAATCTTAACTAATCCTCGATAACTGTTTTGACTTTTTCCAGCTGAAATTCCTTTGGAAATAATTGTTGATTTAGTGTTTTTTCCAACATGAATCATTTTTGTTCCTGTGTCAGCTTGCTGAAAGTTATTGGTAACTGCTACAGAGTAAAATTCGCCAACAGAATAATCACCTTTTAAAATGCATGAAGGATATTTCCATGTTACAGCCGAACCAGTTTCTACTTGCGTCCATGAGATTTTAGAACGGTATCCACAAATACCTCTTTTGGTAACAAAATTATATACACCACCGACACCTTTTTTATCGCCAGGATACCAATTTTGTACAGTTGAATATTTAATTTCTGCTTGATCTAATGAAATTAATTCTACTACAGCTGCGTGCAGTTGATTTTCATCTCTTTGTGGAGCAGTGCAACCCTCTAAATAACTTACATAACTTGATTCGTCTGCAATTAAAAGTGTTCGCTCAAACTGACCAGTTCCAGATTCGTTTATTCTAAAATACGTTGACAGTTCCATTGGACATCTAACTCCTTTTGGAATATAACAAAAAGATCCATCAGAAAAAACAGCACTGTTAAGAGCTGCATAATAATTATCCGTATAAGGAATTACAGTTCCCATATATTTCTGGATTAAATCGGGGTGGTTTTGAACTGCTTCTGAAAATGAACAAAAAATGATTCCAAGTTCTCCCAGTTTTTCTTTAAAGGAAGTAGCAACAGACACAGAATCCATTACAAAATCAACGGCAACGCCACTTAATTTTTTTTGTTCCTCGATGGAAATTCCTAACTTATCCATGGTCTTTAATAACTCCGGATCTACTTCATCTAGACTTTTTAATTCTTTTTTCTTTTTGGGTGCTGCGTAGTAAGATATGTTTTGAAAATCAGGTTTTTCATACTCCACGTGTGACCAATTAGGTTCTTTCATGGTTTGCCACACTTCAAAGGCTTTTAAACGATAGTTTAATAACCACTCTGGTTCATTTTTTTTGGATGAAATAAGCCTGACAATATCTTCATTTAAGCCAACTGGCGCCTTTTCAGACTCAATATCTGTTACAAAACCAAACTCGTAAGACTTATTATCTAAATCTTCTTTTAAATCTTTTTCGGTATATGACATTTATATATTTTATAAAGAAAAACTTTCTCCACAACCACAGGTTCTATCTGCATTGGGATTACTAAAAATGAAGCCTTTACCATTTAAACCACCAGAAAAATCTAGTGTAGTTCCAATTAGGTACAGGAAACTTTTTTTATCGACAACAACTTGAATTCCGTTATCTACGAAAGATTTATCGTTTTCGTTTAAGATATTGTCAAATTTAAGCTCGTACATAAGTCCAGAACAGCCTCCTCCTTTTACACCTACACGAATAAAAGGATTTTCTTTTCCATCCTCCTTCATGAGTTCTATTGCTTTATGCTTGGCGTTTTCTGTTACTTTAATCATTTAACCTTATTTAGAATAATTATAAACTAAACAAATATACCTATAAATTAACAGATGAAAAAAGAAAATTAAAAATGTATTTCTTTATGCTAAATCTTGTTAAACAAAAAAGATATTAGAATTCATAAGTAATGCATTAAATTTGCCGCCATGAGCGAAGAAGAAAACATCATTAATCTCAAAGATTTGGGAGAATTTGGATTAATTGACAGAATTACTAAAAAAATTAAATCATATCAGAACAGTACTCTTTTAGGTCCTGGTGATGATGCTGCAATTATAAAATCTGAAAAAAATATTTTAATCTCTACTGATATGTTAGTAGAAGGTATTCACTTTGATATGTCATTTACACCTCTAAAGCACTTGGGATACAAATCTGTAATTGTTAACCTCAGTGATATCTACGCTATGAATGCTATACCAAGTCAGATTACAATTTCTCTTGGGATTTCGAGTAAATATACTTTAGAAGCAATAGATGAATTCTATGATGGAGTATTTCTAGCTTGTGAAAAACACAGCGTTGATATTGTAGGAGGAGATATAACTTCTTGTTTAAATGGATTAACCATATCTATAACTGCTTTAGGAGAGGCAAATCCTAAAGATATTGTACGTAGGTCTGAAGCCAAAGAGAATGACTTATTAATCGTGAGTGGTGACTTGGGTGGAGCATACATGGGGCTTAATGTATTGCAAAGAGAAAAAGAAGTTTGGAAGAATAATCCGAATATGCAACCAGAGCTAGAAGATTTCAATTACATATTAGAAAGACAGCTGAAACCTGAAGCTAGAAAAGACATTATTGAATTATTTAAAGATTTAGAAATTAAACCAACCAGTATGATTGATGTTTCCGACGGATTAGCATCAGAAATATTTCATATTTGTAAATCAAGTAGCGTTGGTTGTCAAGTATATGAAAATAAGATACCAATAGATCCTGAAACTTATAAAACATCAATGGATTTCAATACCAACCCAACTGTATCTGCTTTAAATGGTGGGGAAGATTATGAGCTGCTATTTACTATTAATCAGAAAGATTATGAGAAAATTAAAAACGATCCAAAACTTACTGCAATTGGTCACATTACAAACAAAGACCAAGGAATCAATCTTATTGGTAATGGGGATACTGTTACTCCATTAAAAGCACAAGGCTGGAATCACTTTAATAGCTAAGGACTTATAAAGAATTATCTCCTTCGTCTAAAAATTGGTATTGTAAAATTCCTAATTCCGTCATGGGTCTTATTGTAATCCATTTCTTATACTTAAGAAACCATTGTCTTTGAATATTTTTAACTCCTTTTTTAAGAAAAGCGTCAATAAATGGATGAACATTTAAAGTAATTGTTTTTGCAACTCCTTCTATTATTATTGAATTCAGGAGCGATTCTATTTCATCAATTATTAAAATAGAAGCTTGAACTTCTCCTTTGCCTAAACATGTTGGACAAGTCTCGGTAGTTTTAATTTCAGTTTCGGGACGTACTCTTTGACGGGTAAGCTCAACTACTCCAAACCTACTAGGTGGTTGGATATTGTGCTTTGCCTTATCGTCTTTCATGTATTTTCTAAAATTTTCAATAAGTTTCTTATTATTTGGACGATTGTACATGTCAATAAAATCGACTGCAACAATACCACCCATATCTCTTAGCCTCAAAAGTCTAGCTATTTCTTCAGCTGATTCTAAATTAGTTTCAAGAGCATTTAATTCTTGATCTGGATTTGTTGCCTTACGGTTTCCGCTATTAACATCTATAACGTGCATTGCTTCAGTATGATCAATAATTAGATAAGCTCCAGATTTTAAGTTAACTTTTCTTCCGAAAGTAGCTTTGATCTGTTTATTAATTCCCCTACTTTCAAATAAACTTACTTTTCCTTGATATAATTTGACAATTTCTTCTTTTTCAGGAGCAATTGTTTTAACGTAGTCTTTCAATTCTAAGTACAATGATTCATCATCTACATGAATACTAGTAAATTCTTTATTAAGTTCATCTCTTAGTACTGTAGTTGCTCTATTCATTTCACCAAGTAATTTCTTTCTAGGTGATGCATCCTTAAGCTCTTTATACATCTTAGACCACTTATTCTCTAAATCTTTAAGGTCTTGATCTAATTCAGCAACTTTTTTATTTTGAGCAACAGTTCTAATAATAACACCAAATTTTCTAGGTCTTATGCTATTTATTAAACGCTTTAGCCTTTCTCTTTCAGCAGGGTCCTTGATTTTTTGAGAAATAGAAATTTTTTCAGAAAAAGGAACTAACACTAAAAATCTACCGGGTATTGTGACTTCTTCGCTAAGTCTCGGGCCTTTAGACGAAATGGGCTCTTTTGTTACTTGAACGGCAATTAACTGGTTGGATGATAGATGTTCTTTTACTTTACCATCTTTAAGAATATCAGCCTCAATTTTATTATATCCTAATTTATGAGTTGATTGTTTACCACTGATAGACATTTGAACAAATTTGTTCATAGACCTATACTGTGGACCTAAATCCAAGTAATGTAAAAAAGCATCTTTTTCATAACCTACATCAACAAATGCAGCGTTAAGACTTGGCACTATTTTTTTAACCTTTCCTAAGTAAACGTCTCCAACATTAAAACGGTCGTCAAGACCCTCTTTATGAATTTCAACTAATTTGTTTTCATAAAGTAATGCGGTTACAACTTCACTTGATGATGAGTTTATAACTAATTCATACGACACTGGACCTCCTATCTGATAATAGCAAAGCGGTTACAACAAATTAATGTTGTTTTAAAAGAATGAATTACTTATTCTTATGTCTGTTTTTTCTCAGACGCTTCTTCCTCTTATGTGTTGACATCTTATGTCTTTTTCTTTTTTTACCGCTAGGCATACTAATCTTTTAAAAATTATTATTAAATTCTTTACTTCTTCTTAACCTTATTTTTAACTCCCTCGACAAAAGTTTTAGCTGGCTTAAATGTTGGAACAAAATGTTCTGGAATAATAATCGTTGTATTTTTTGAAATATCCCTACCAGTTTTTTTAGCTCTTTTTTTAACAACAAAACTTCCAAATCCACGTAAATAAACATTTTCACCTGTTTCCATAGCATCGATAATTGTTGTCATAAATGACTCTACTGTTGCTTGTACAGCTATTTTTTCGATGCCCGTCTTTTCTGTAATTTCTGAAACTAAATCCGCTTTTGTCATAGTTAAAATATGATTTTACTAATTAATAGCTTGCAAATATAATTTTATTTATGAAAGCCATAAAGCATCGATGAGTTTTTTATTTTAGCAATTATGATTGATGTTGATTTTTCTTTAAAACTTATAAAGTGGTACCTAGAGAATAAAAGGGATTTACCCTGGAGAATGACCAAAGACCCGTATCATATTTGGATTAGCGAAATAATTTTACAACAAACAAGGGTTGATCAAGGGTTACCATATTATTTTAGATTTTCAGAAAAATTTCCAAACGTTGCAAGCTTGGCAAATGCAGATGAAGAAGAAGTTTTAAAATTGTGGCAAGGTTTGGGATATTACAGTAGAGCCCGAAATTTACATTACACCGCTAAATATGTTTCCAACAAATTAGATGGAAAATTCCCTGATAAATACAAAGATTTAATCAAACTAAAAGGAATTGGTGAGTATACTGCAGCTGCAATTTCATCATTTGCCTTCAATGAAAAAAGAGCTGTTGTAGATGGTAATGTATTTAGAGTGTTGAGTAGGTATTTTGGTTTATTTGATGCAATCGACAGTTCGAAGGGAAAGAAAAAATTTCAAGAGTTAGCTTTTAAAAACCTTCCAAAGATCAATATTGACACGTACAATCAATCAATAATGGAATTTGGAGCTTTACAGTGCAAACCGGTAAATCCAAATTGTGAAAATTGTGTATTACAAAATAAATGTTGGGGATATTTAAATGAAAAAATAAAAGATTTACCACTTAAAAAAAAGAAACTCAAGGTTAGAGAAAGATATTTTAATTTTATTGTAATGACAGATAAAGAGTGTGTTTTAATAGAAAAAAGAATTTCTAACGATATATGGAAAAACTTATATCAATTTCCATTATTTGAGACTAAATCAGAAGAATTTATACCTGACGAAAAATTCATCAAAAAAAGTACGCTTGTAAAAAAACATAAAACGACACACAAGCTGTCACATCAGAAACTGATTATCGTGTTCTGGCATTATTTTTCGAAAGAAAGCATTCAAGAAAATCCATTCAAAAAAATAAAACTGAAAAATTTAACGACCTATCCAGTACCTAAAATTGTTGAAAATTATATAATGCAAAACACTAGTGATTTCAGATTATAGTTAAATTTGAATATAAATTTATAATGTCACATTATGTCAGGAAGTGTAAATAAAGTAATCTTAGTAGGTAATTTAGGTAAAGACCCAGAAATTAGACACCTAGAAAATGGTGCAGCTGTGGCTAATTTTTCTATCGCAACTTCTGAAAATTACAAAGACAGAAAAACTGGTGAGAAGGTTTCACAAACTGAATGGCACAATATAGTAGCATGGAGAGGTTTAGCAGAAATTGCTGAAAAATATTTAAAAAAGGGCCATAAAGTTTATATTGAAGGGAAATTAAAAACAAGAACATGGCAAGATCAAGAAGGAAATAACAGATATTCAACCGAAGTTATAACGGACAACCTTACGATGCTAGGAAACGCTAACCAAAACGAAAATAAAAGCAATTACACCGAGCCCTCTACCAAGTTAAACACAGATAAAAAGCCTGCTGAAAAAGAATTTTCTGCACCTGGAGACGAAGACGATCTCCCATTTTAGTAATACTTTAAAAAAATCACAATCTACATCGACTTGATTTATTTATCAAATTCTTTTTTCTATCTAAATATTCCTCAATACAATTTTGGAGTTTCGGTAGTTATTGTGGTTATTCTGATATTACTTTCGGCGTTTTTATCCGGTTCTGAGGTGGCAATTTTTGGTCTTACGACCGCTCAAAAAGCAAAACTTAATGAAGATAAAAACAAAAACAGCGAACGTATTATTAATCTTTTAGCTGACCCCAAAAAACTTTTAGCCACTATTCTAATTGGAAACAACTTAGTAAATGTTGCTATAGTTATTGTTTCTTCTTTTATTATGAACGAGATTTTTGAAAACTATTATTTATCTCCACTATTAAATTTCATTACTCAAGTTGTTGTTGTTACTTTTCTAATTCTATTATTTGGAGAAGTTATTCCAAAAGTATACGCAAATAACTATAAGGTCAATTTTTCTAGATTGATGGCTGCTCCAATATCATTTTTAAAAATAATCTTCAATCCGCTTAGCAACCTTCTTATTTCTAGCACCTCTATTATTGATAGAAAAATTGACAAAAAGATAGAATTGTTAAACCCCGAAGAATTAGGACATGCTTTAGATTTAACAAAAGATAGCGTCGAAAACAAGGAAGAGAAAAAAATTTTAGAAGGGATAGTTAAGTTTGGTAATACAGATGTCAAACAAATTATGACACCGAGAACAGACGTCGTAGCATTTAATGATGAGATTGATTACAAGACATTAATCAACGGTTTAAAAACTGTTAAATTTTCAAGAATTCCAGTATATGAAGACTCTTTTGATAAAATTAAAGGAATTCTTTACGTAAAAGATTTAATTGGGAAAATAAAAGAACCTTCTAAATATAACTGGAATGAACTACTCAGAGATGCTAAATTTGTACCTGAAAACAAGAAATTAGACGATTTATTAAAAGAATTTCAAGAAGAAAAAACACATATTGCAATTGTTGTTGATGAGTACGGGGGTTCATCCGGAATAGTATCTTTAGAAGATGTTCTTGAAGAAATAGTTGGTGATATAACAGATGAATTTGATGAAAGTGATATTTCATTTATTAAGATAGATGATAAAAATTATCTTTTTGACGGAAAAACACCTTTAATCGATCTATATAAAATCTTAAATATAGATGGTGATACTTTTGAAACAGCAAAAGGTGAATCGGATACCATTGCAGGTTTTTGTATTGAGCAGGCAGGTAAAATTTTATTGAAAAATGAAAAAATAATCTTTGGAAATTTCACTTTTACTGTTGAAGCTGCTGATAAAAGAAGAATTAAAAAAATTAAAATTAAAGTTGATTAAATACATTTCAATAACTTTTTGCATTTTAGGGACGTTCAGTTGTTCGCAAGAAATCGTTTATCCAAAACCCAAAAGTTACTTGAGAATTGACTTTCCGTCAAAAAAATATTACAACATAGCTGACACTTGCTATTTCAACTTTAAAATTCCAAATTATGCCGCTTGGGAAAAAAAATTTAAAAATCATCCCAACTGTAGTAAAACAATTATTTTTCCAGATTTTAAGGCAGAAGTTCTATGTGATTATATTCAGCTAGATGACAATGTTTTAGAAATCTCTGAAGAGTTTAGGAAGATGGTTTACGAACACAGTTTTAAATCATCTGCTATTATAGAGAGGACTTTTGAAAACGATTTAAAGGAGGTATATGCCTTAACATACTTAGTTAAAGGTAATACAGCTTGTAACTATGCATTTACGATAACTGATAGCAGTAAACACTTTTTTTCTGGGCAGTTGGTCTTTCAAACCCAACCGAACTATGATTCCTTAAAACCAAGCATTGATTTTATTGTAGAGGATCTAGAACAGCTGGTAACTTCCTTTAGTTGGATCAACTAAAAGCTTGAATCCCTGTTATATCTAATCCTGTAATTAGAAGATGAATATCGTGCGTACCTTCATAGGTAATAACAGATTCTAAGTTAGCCATATGTCTCATTACTGAATACTCATTCATAATACCCATAGCTCCATGAATTTGTCTTGCTTCTCTAGCGACTTTCAAAGCCATATCAACATTGTTTCTTTTTGCCATAGAAATTTGAGCTGAAGTAGCTCTGTCCTCGTTTTTAAGCTGGCCCAGTCTGAAAGTTAAAAGTTGAGCTTTTGTAATTTCTGTAATCATTTCAGCTAACTTCTTTTGAATTAGCTGGAAACTTGCAATAGGCTTACCAAACTGTATCCTTTCCTTTGAATATCTTAAGGCTGAATCATAGCAATCCATGGCTGCACCAATAGCTCCCCACGCAATTCCATATCTAGCAGAATCTAAACATGATAAAGGAGCACCTAATCCATCTTTATTAGGTAAAATATTCTCTTTTGGCACCCTAACATTATTAAATATTAATTCACCTGTTGATGAAGCCCTCAGTGAGTGTTTCCCATGCATTTCTGGTGTCTCAAAGCCTTCCATACCTCTTTCAACAATAACTCCTTTAATTCTGTTATTTGGATCTTTCGCCCAAATTACTGCAATGTCTGCAAAAGGAGCATTTGATATCCACATTTTAGCACCGTTTAAAATTAAATGATCTCCATCTTCGGTAAAATTGGTAATCATTCCACCAGGATTAGATCCAAAATCTGGTTCGGTCAACCCAAAACATCCGATCATTTCTCCAGAAGCTAATTTTGGTAAATATTTTTTCTTTTGTGTTTCATTACCAAATTTCCATATTGGATACATCACTAAAGAACTTTGTACTGAGGAAGTAGATCTTAAACCGGAATCACATCTCTCCAACTCCTGCATAATTAATCCGTAAGAAATTTGATCTAAACCAGCCCCTCCATATTCTTCTGGTATATAAGGTCCAAAACCGCCAATTGAAGCCAAACCATCCAAAATTTGGTTAGGAAATTCTGCCCTTTCATAATAATCTTCAATTATAGGAGAAACTTCTTTTTTAACCCATGCTCTTGCAGAGTCTCTGATTAATTTATGCTCGTCTGTAAGCATTTCATCCATTAAAAAATAATCATGTGCCTGATATTGATCTTTACTCATAATTTGAATTTTAACAAATGTAGAAGTAATTGAAAATATAGCGCAAGTTGTTAATGGATTTTTTTTAAATTGAAGATGTCTACATATAATGAATAGTATTTTTGCTTACAAAAGCATATTTTTGATCTAAAAAAAATTGATTCCTCAGGACACCATAGGTAAAATATTCGATGCTGCAGACATAGTGGAGGTCATTGGTGATTTTATTCATTTAAAAAAATCAGGTTCAAATTTTAAAGGTTTGAGTCCGTTTGCTAACGAAAAAACTCCATCGTTCATGGTTTCTCCAGGCAAAAGGATTTTTAAAGATTTTAGTTCTGGTAAAGGAGGTAATGTTGTTACATTTTTAATGGAACATGAGCATTTGTCTTATCCGGAAGCACTTAAATGGTTAGCAAGTAAGTATAATATTGAAATCATTGAAAAAGAAGAAACAGAAGATCAACTTAAAGAAAAACATCAAAGAGAGGCTCTTTATCTTGCTCATCAATTTGCCAATGAGTTTTTTAAACTTTCTTTAAAAGAGTCGGATGAAGGTAAATCAATTGGTCTTTCTTATTTAAAGAAAAGAGGATATCATTTAAAAACTATTGACGAATTTGAATTGGGATATTCCCCTGATAATTATTCTGCATTAGAAAATAAGGCCAAAGAAGCTAATTACAGCTTAGAAACTTTAAAAAAAGCGGGATTAATAAAAGAAAATGAAAAAGGAAACTACGATTTTTTTAGAGGGAGAATAATATTTCCAATACATAATATTACAGGAAGAATTATTGGGTTTGGTGGACGAACCTTAAGAAAAGACACTAAAGTTGCAAAATATTTCAACTCTCCAGAAAGTGAAATTTACAATAAAAGTAATGTTCTATATGGATTATTTCAATCCAAAAATGAAATAATAAAAAATGATTGTTGCTTTCTAGTTGAAGGATACACCGATGTAATCTCGCTACACCATAATGGTATAAAAAACACCGTTTCTTCTAGTGGGACATCGCTGACCGAAGGACAAATTAGACTTATTAAAAGATTCACTAACAATGTTGTTATCTTGTATGATAGTGACCCTGCTGGGATAAGTGCTTCTTTTAGAGGAGTTGATATGTTGCTAAAAACAGGTTTAAATGTAAAAGTAGTTTTATTTCCTACAGGAGAAGACCCCGACAGTTATGCCAATCAAGTTTCTAATGAAGATCTGAAATTATATTTAGAGGACAACCAAATTGATTTTATATCTTTTAAGACAAATCATCTCTTAGAAAAAACAAAAAATGATCCTGTAAATATTTCAAAGACCATCAATGAAATAATTGTTTCTATTTCCATTATACCCGACGCTGTTTCAAGATCGGTATACATCAAAAAAACAGCTCAAGTTTTTGAAATGGATGAGCAACTTTTGATTAACGAAGTTCAAAAAAAATTAAGATCTAAGGGGGCTACAACTACTGTAGTTCCAGTTTCCGCCAAAAGTACTTTACCAAGCAAACCTTTTGAGAAAGGAATTAAACATGACTTAGTTGAACAAGAAAAAGATCTCATTAGATTGATGTTAAATTACGGAGCTCGATCAATTCCATTAGAAATTAGAAATGAAAGTGAAGAATCCATTGAGGAATACCCCTTAGCTCAATACATAATTGAAGAAATATTAACAGATAAGTTATCCTACAGTAATGAAAAATACCAGTTGGTTTTCGATGAGTTTTTAGAAGGGCTTCAAAAAGGATTAATTTTAAATGAGCAACATTTTTCCCAAAACAATGATTTAACAGGACTGGTTGCAGATTTAACTACCACTGAAAATACGTTAAGTTATAATTGGAAAAAAAAACACCAAATCCACACTAATTTAGAATCTGAACGCTTGAAACAAGCTGCTCATCAGTCTGTTTACATATTCAAATTGAGAGTAACAGAAAATCTTATTTTAGAGAAACAGCAATTTCTAAAAAATCTTGAATCCTCTGAGTCTTACGAATCAATTTTAGAAGAAATAAAGGAATTAATAAAAGTACGTAATATATTTGCCGACGAATTAGGTATTATTGTAACTCAATAAAGATTATGGCATTTATTAATTATTTCAGTCTTGAGCACTTTTTAAACTTAACATTATTTGGAATAGTTTTTCTTGTATGGCTAATTTTAAATAGATGGATAAATAAAAATTTAGAAGGTTTTCTAAAGCAAAAAGGATGGCTTGTTGAAGGAAGAGAGCAATATATTAAGAAATTAATAAAGCAAGTTTTACTGCTTTTATGTAGTTTTCTAGCCCTTGAGGCATTAATTATTGGGCACCAAGAATTTTCCATTAGCAACATATCACATTTAGAACTTTTTGGTTTTGATTTTGAAGAAAAGTCTGATGGCACCTACAATAGATTTAGTTTTACCATAGGGAGTGTCTTTTATTTATTGTTTGTCATCATTATTTCCAAGATTTCTATAAGTATTTTCAGAGTTTTAATTCATCGATCTACTAGAGAAAAGAAATGGATTGACGAAGGTGGAACTTACACTATTATTCAATTAAGTAAGTATGTAATTTACTCTATTGCCATTTTTGTTGGTATTCAGGGCGTGGGAATTGATATTACCTTTTTAGTCGCTGGTTCTGCAGCTCTGTTTGTGGGTATTGGATTTGGGCTGCAAGCAATTTTAGGAGATGTTTTCTCTGGAATAATTTTGCTCTTTGACGGAAGTATCAAAGTTGGAGATATTGTCGAAATGCCAAATGAAGAAATTTGTAAAGTTGACCACATCTTTATTAGAACTTCCCAATTAAAAACATTGGATGGAAAAACAATTATTGTTCCCAATGGGTTTTTAACTAAAGAAAATATAGTTAATTGGTCTATAAGTGATAAAATTACCAGATTTCATATTTCCTTAGGAGTAGCATATGGATCTGACACTAAACTAGTTAAGGAAATTCTATACCAATGTGCACTGAAGCACCCATTGGTTGAAAAAAGAAGAAATATAACAATCGAATTAGAAGATTTTGGAGAGCACTCGCTTAGATTTAAAGTCTACTTTTGGGCTCAACAAACATGGGAAATCATAAATATTAAAAGTGATATAAGATTGGCTATAGACCAATCATTCAGAAAAAATAATATTAAAATACCATTCCCTCAAAGAGACTTACATTTAATTTCTGATGCTAGAAAAAAAAATTAGGTTACTTTAATATCTTTTATTAAAATTTGAATTTTCCTATTTCCTCTAAATATATTTTCATCCAAAGTACCTACAACTTCCATAAATCGAGCATTTTTTAAAATCTCATAATTCTCTAAACTATTGAACCATATCGCATCAATGAATTTATCTTTTTTAGCATCTGAAAACTGAAATTTAAGATGAGATTCTCCTACTATTTTGGGAACATTATGATTTAATAAATTTCTAAAAACAAAAGTTGGTTTTGGATTCCCTACTCCAAAGGGTTCCATTTGCTTGATGATTCTTAAAATTTTTGGAGTATTATTTATATTTAAATTTTTAAATAACAAATCCAATGACAACTCATTATCAATATGGATTTTTGGAGATAAATCTTCCATATTAATTTGATGTTTCACCTCCTTTTCGAAAGCTTTTTGAAATAGCTCTAAATTTTCTTTTTTTAAGCTGAGACCTGCAGCATATTTATGACCACCAAATCTAACAAAAAGATGTTTTAAATTATCAAGGACACTGTAGATATCAAAGCCCTTAACTGACCTTGCTGAACCAGTTAATATATTTTCTCCTTCTGAAAGAACTATTGTTGGAAGATAATATTTTTCTATTATTCTTGAAGCTACTATGCCAACAACTCCTTTGTGCCAGTCTTTTGAATACACTAAATTAGTAACCCTGTCAAGTGGTTGCTTCTCTAATTGACTTAAGGCTTCCTTTGTTATTATTTCGTCAATCTTTTTTCTTTCTTCATTATGTGACTCTATAGTTTTAAGATTTTCCAATAAATTTTCAGAATCAGAAATTAAATATTTAGCAGCTATTTTGGCGGTAGCCAAGCGTCCTACTGCATTAATTCGTGGAGCAATTTTAAATATTAAATCTCCAATATTAATCTCACCTTCTTTTTTTAGATTTTTAAATAACAATTTGAATGGCTCAATAGGTTGGTCATTTAAAGCCTTTAAACCAAGAAAAACAATCAAACGATTTTCGTCAATTAATGGAACTATATCTGCAGCACTTGCGACTGCAGCTAATTGGAAAAAAATTTCAAAATTTAAATTTAAATTGAACTTATGATTGTAAGACTGTATAAGTTTAAGTCCAATTCCGCACCCACATAATTCTTTAAATGGGTATTGACAACCCTGCTGCTTAGGATTCAAAATTGCAATTGCTTCCGGAATAATTTCTCCTGGTTTATGATGATCGCATATAATTAAATCAATTGAATTTTTTTTCATTGACTCAGATGCCAAGACATCTTTTATTCCACAATCTAAAGCAATTACTAAATTTATATTCTTATTGTTACACCACTCTACACTTTTTAATGAAATCCCATAACCTTCCTTTTCTCTGTGTGGTTGATAATGAAAAATTTTAGTAGTTATTTTTTGTAAAAACCTAATTATTAAAGCTACAGAACAAGTTCCATCAACGTCATAATCTCCGTACACTAAAATATTTTCATTCTTTTCTACAGCCTTCTTTATTCTTGAGACTGCTTGTTCCATACCTTTCATTAAAAAACCGTCGTGAAACTGATTTGAATGAGGTCTGAAAAACTCTTGTGCCGATTTAAAAGTATTGATTCCTCTTGCAACTAAAATTTTTGAAAGAATTTGCGAAATATTTAACTCAGAGGCTAAATTTTTAACTGTTTCTTTATCAACTTCACTTTCAATCCATAAGTTTTTGGTATTTCTCATAATATTTGAATAAATATATGTTTTAACTACATATTATAATTATGGGGAAATTAATTATTTCTAAATAACATTAACAAATGTAAATCAGAAGTTAATTTATGGTAATATTGGAAATGACAAAAGAACTAGATAGCTACAGGTGGAGATACGCAACAAAGAAATTTAATTCCAATAAAAAGATCTCCAAGCCCAACATTGAATTAATAAAAGAAGCTATTAACCTAGCTCCTAGCTCATATGGGCTACAACTCTTCAAGGTTTTTATAATTGAAAATCAGGAAATAAAGAACCAACTCAAAGCAGCTTCCTACAGTCAATCTCAAATTTCAGATGCCTCACATATATTTATATTTTGCAGTAAAGCTAAAATTGATGCAGCTGATATAGATATTTATATTAACAATAAATCACGAATCCAAAAGAAACCAATTAACGAAGTTCAAGGATATGGAGATTTTCTAAAAAGTAATTTATTAAAAAAAGAGGATAATAAAATAGCTACTTGGACTACGAATCAAGTCTACATTGCACTTTCACACTTAATGACCTTTTGTGCTTCAATCAAAATTGACAGCTGCCCTATTGAGGGTTTTGAAGCTGAAAAATATAATGAAATCCTTAAATTAAGTAACCAAAATCTAAATACATCAGTAGTTGCAGCAGTTGGTTATAGATCAAAAGATGATCAATCACAATATGAAGAAAAAATTAGAAAGTCTTTTGATGAATTATTTGAAACCTTTTAAGTGGATCTGACCAAAAAAATTAATCAAATTATAACACTAATAATTTTAGGTCTTATTTGGGGAAGCTCCTTTATTTTAATGAAAAAAGGATTAAATAGTTATCCACCAATAGAAATTACCCTCTACAGAATTTTTATTGTTTTCATAGTCTTTTTCCCACTTGGAATTAGAGATTTTTTTAAAATTCAAAAAAAAACAGCTTTAATATTGTTATTATCTGCTGTTATAGGCAGTGTAATACCTTACTTTTTATTTATTAAAGCACAAACTAAAATAGATAGCTCATTAAACGGAATTTTAAATTCTATTACTCCTTTATTTACTTTGGTTTTTGGCATTCTTCTATTTAAAGAAAAAACAAATTTAAAAGCGATAATTGGTGTTATTTTGGGTCTAATTGGGGCCAGCGGATTAATTATTTTAAGTAAAGGAGATGCTCCTTGGACAGGCTCTTATTTATATGCAATTCTTCCTGTAATTGGCTCTGGTTGCTATGCTCTAAACATCAATTTAATAAAAAACTATTTAAAAGATATACCTGCGTTAAAAATCACAAGCTGGTCGTTTATATTTATTGGACCCATAGCTGGTTTAATTTTATTTTTCTACACTGATTTTACAACTCATGTATTAACTAAGGATGAAAACTATATAAACTTTTTATATATAAATATACTAGGTATTTTAGGAAGTGGATTTGCTTTTTGGCTTTTCAATTTACTAATCAAAGAAACTTCTTCTGTATTTGCTTCTACTGTAACTTATTTAATACCAATAATTGCAATTTTCTGGGGAGTTTTTGATGGTGAGATATTTAATCTCTTTCAGGGGGTCTTGTGCTTGGTGATTTTTGGTGGTATTTATTTGATTAAATCAAAGTGACACTTATAAGCTACTAACAAGTTTAATTATTAAAGATTGCAACTCATCTACTTTATTTAAAGGTAAAGTCTTAGCAATGTCCAAGGGGTCGTGATAAGCTTTTATCCCCCCCATCGTATAAATAAAAAGAGCCGGAACATTTTTTTTTGAAAACCAAAAATGGTCAGAATTTGGAGCTTGTCCTCTTAGTTTAATTTTTGGAAAATATTTTACTTTCTCATTAATTTTCCCAATAATTTTAGTTGCTTTTTCTTGTTCAAATGCATTAACGATTGCAATCCCATCTTCACCAGTTCCAACTATATCTAAGTTTACTAATAATTTCACGTTATCAAGGTTAATTAAAGGATTATTTACAAAATACTTAGATCCTAATAATCCTACTTCTTCAGCTCCAAAACAGATGAAGACCAAGTTATATTTAGGTTTTTTTTTCGAATAATAAGAAGCCAAATTCAACAACAGACTAACCCCACTTGCATTATCATTTGCTCCAGGGAACATCAACTCTCCCATCATACCAAGATGATCATAATGTGCTGATATAATGATTGTTTTTTTTCTTTTACCCTTCAATTTACCAACTAAATTTTGAGTTTCTAAAGACTTTTTGAACTCATTTTCAACTTCTATATTTAGAGTATTTATTGGCTCCTTAATCACGTCACTTTTAATATTGATAACTGGAAATAAATTATAAAATTCCGCTACCGACCACTGTAATTTTTTAGAACTTACCCACAAAATTGGATAGTGCTTATTCAGAATATTTTTTATTTCATTGTATCTAGAAAGTGTGTCTTTATTTGCTACTTCACTTACGTTAAGTATTAAAAAATTTCTAATACTTCTTTCATCAACTGACAAATAAGACTTCCAATTATTTAAATTAACACTTGAAACATTGTAAACTCCCACAGCAGATCCAGAGTAAGGTTCAACAATAAAATCTTCTCCAGGAATTAATTTTTTACCGTTTATTTTAAGAGCAACTTTTTTCGGAAAAGTATTTACATCTATTTTAAATCTTTGTAAATAGCTTTTTTTGGACAAGCTGTCTAACCCTATTTCACGATATTCATTTGATAAAAATGCAGCTGCTTTTCCATGTCCATTAGCAACATATCCTCGGCCTTTAAAATAATTACTAGTTAAGGTGTCAACATAATTTATAAAACTGGTTGATTGAGACTGTAAGGAAAATTTTATTAGTAGAAAAGAAAAAAAAATGAAACACCTTTTCATGTGGTTTGATATCTTCTTTCTACTAATTTAAATAGTCTTTTAACCTGGTTTGATTTTGCACTCCAATTAAATTTTTGAGAAAGTTCTTTTTTTAAATAGTCTTGAGCCAAAACAAGGTTTTCAAATTCATTCAATTTATGAATCGCATTAGTACATTCTTGACTATCACCACCAAATAAGTTTTCTGTCATTAAATAACGTTCATTAATTCCAATTTCCTTATTTAAGTCGATAATTGGTTGCTGCCCAAACTGATCTGCTAATGATGTTTGCGGGCTATTAGAATGCATCTCATTGACTGACTTAGAGGATATTAGTGGTTCTACTTTTTCGGTTTTGGCTTCCTCTTCAACAATAACATCAATTAAATTAATTTGATTTTCTTCTATTTTTTCTGTTTCTTTCTGGCTCTCTGTTTCTGATGAATCTTGATCTTTTTTTTCAGCTAAATATTGTAAAATTGAAAGCCTTTCGTGAAGAAGTCTTGCTGCAATTAACAGAGGTTGAATATCCTTGGTACTAAGATTACCATTATTAAGCTTTACAATACCTTCATTAAGGTCTTTTGATAAATTTTCTATTGTAGAAAAATTAAACTCCTTCATAATTTTAAGATAACAAGACAAAATTCAATATTTTTACATGAGAATCGCTAACGTTAATTGAATGTTATCAACATAACAATTTGATTAATCTTAACGTTTTACTTAAAACAACTCATAAAAATTGCAAATTAATAGCTCCTATACACTAAAACAAATTTCAGAAATAACCGGTGGAGATTGTTTTGGAAAAACAGATGTGCAAATTAAAAATATTCATTTTGATAGTAGAAGATTTGCAAAAAATAACTGTCATTTATTTATCGCATTTCAAACAGCAAAAAATGATGGTCATAAGTATTTAGGTGAAGTGTATAGTAGTGGCATTAAACAGTTTTTGTTACATAAGAAACCAAAAAAAATAGAATCAGATGCTGGTTATCTTATCGTCAATGATACTTTAAAGGCGTTACAGATTTGGGCAAATCACCACCGACAAAAATTTGATATTCCAGTTTTATCCATCACTGGAAGTTATGGAAAGACCATTATAAAAGAATGGATTTATTTTTTAACGCATAGGAATTTAAAAGTTACTAGAAGTCCTAAAAGCTATAATTCACAATTTGGTGCAGCATTAACCCTTCTTTCAATTAAAAAAGAACATGAATTAGCCATTGTAGAAACGGGCATCTCTTTTCCTGGAGAAATGCATACGATGAAAGAAATGATTCAACCAACTCATGTTATTTTATCAAATATTGGCTACGAGCATCTAGAAAATTTTAGTTCTTCAGAAGAATTGAAACTAGAAAAAGAAAAAATACTTCCCAATGCTCAAAGCACCTATTTTAAAAATTACGATAACCTAAAATTTAAAAGTAGAGTAAACAAAAAGGGACGAGAAATTTCATTCAACGAATACAGAGACAAAGAAACTTTTCAAATAAGTCAAAAGGACGAGTTTTCTTTTCAGAATTTTATTTGTTGTGTAAATTTTTTAATCCAGATATCATTTAGTTTAGAAGAAATAAAAAAATGGTGTTCATTATTACCCGAGGTTGCTCTTAGATTTGAAAAAAAAATTGGGATCAATAACTCAACATTGATAAATGATTCCTATCATAACAATATTCAGTCCTTAAAAATAGGATTGGAAAATTTAAAACTAGAAAGTAAAAAAAACAATACCGTTTTAATTTTATCGGACCCCAAAGATTTAGATTTTGACTTTGCTGAACTTAGTAGCCTCATCCAATCGTATAAAATACCTCAGCTCATTGGCATAGGGGAAAACCTTTACCGAAACAAAAAATTATTTCTCAAGAATCATGTTTTTTATAAAACCGTCAACTCTTTTTTAGAGAATTTCAGATCCTTAGACTTTGAGAATAAATTTATTCTAATTAAAGGCGAAAGAAGTGCAGAATTTCAAAAAATAGCATTGAAATTAACAGCAAAAAAACATCAAACTGCTTTAGAAATAAACCTATCGAATTTAATTAGAAATTTAAATTATTACCGAAAACTAGTTTCTCCTAAAATAAAAATTTTAGTAATGATTAAAGCTGCTGGATACGGAACAGGTTTAATTGAATCAGCTAAAGTTTTAGAACAAAATCATGTTAATTATTTGGGAGTTGCCTATACAGACGAAGGAATAGAATTAAGAAAAAATAAAATAAACACCCCTATTTTGGTTATGAATGTTGATTCAACGTCAATGGAAGATGTTATTGAAAACAATTTAACACCATCCATTTATAGTTTAGATCAGCTCAACCAATTTACCAATCTATTAATTAATTTAGGAATTAAAAATTATCCTATTCATGTAAAAATAAATACGGGAATGAACAGGCTAGGTTTCGACAAAGACCAAATAGCAATATTGTGTGATTTCCTATTGGCACAGCCTGAAATAAAAGTGGAAGGAATCTTCAGCCACCTTGCCGCTAGTGATTTAGAAGATGGTCAAAATTTAACGCGTAAACAAATCAAAGAATTTAAAGACATTTCTAATACTATCGAAACCAATCTGGGTATAACCGCCCAGAAACATATTTTAAATACTACTGGTATTGAAAACTATCCAGAACATGAAATGGATATGGTAAGACTGGGGATAGGTGTTTATGGGATTTCTAAAAATAAAAATATTTTTACTGTAGCATCTCTAACTACCAGAATTTCAAAAATTAGAAATATTAAAAAAGGTGCAAATATTGGATACGGACTTCAGAAATTTAATAAGAATATGAAAATCGCTATTGTACCCGTAGGATATGCAGATGGATTTAAAAGAGGATTGGGGAACGGTATCGGCAAAGTATTTATTAAAAATTCTTTTTACAAGACTGTTGGAAATATATGTATGGATATGGCTTTTATTGATATTTCAAATGGCGATTTTAAGGTTGGAGAAAAAGTAGAAATATTTGGGGAAAATAACTCAATTATTAATAATGCTGAAGCTGTCAATACCATTCCATATGAAATAATAAGTTCTATATCTAACAGAGTTGTTAGGATTTATCATACAGATTAATGAAACAAAAATTTTTTTCTAACTTAATTCTTGTTCTTGTACTTAATGTAATAATTAAGCCTATTTACATACTAGGAATTGATGCTGAAGTACTTAAAATTACTGAGTTAAATAATCCTGGATCGTATGGAACATATTTTTCAATACTAAACCTTACATTTATTTTTAATATTTTGTTGGACATCGGCATTAACAATTTCAACACCAAGAATATCGCTCAAAACAACCAACTTTTTCAAAAACATTTTTCGAAAATTTTCACTCTCAAACTTAGCTTAAGTTTATTGTATCTCTTTGTTCTGGTGATTGCTGGTTATTTATTTGATTTTTCATACAAGGAAATGAAGTGGCTTATTTTAATTGGGTTTAATCAGGTCTTAGTGGCAATAATACTTTATCTAAGGTCTAATCTTTCGGCATTATTACTCTTTAAAAGAGACGGAATTTTGTCTGTTGTAGATCGATTAATATTAATTTTATTTTGTGGATATTTTCTTTGGGCTAAATCCAACCATGAATTAATCACTATAGATTTTTTCATTTATTCTCAAACCTTTGCATATATGTCCACCATAATAGTTGGACTCGTTTTTTTACTTAAATATTCTTCTATTCCAAAACTACATTGGGATCGATTATTTTTTAATTTAATTATTAAGAAAAGTTTTCCTTATGCATTATTGGTTTTTTTAATGTCTATTTATTATTACTCTGATGTTATAATGGTGGAGCAAATAACAAACAATATTGAAGCCGTAAATTATGCTCATGGATATCGATTTTTTTTAGCTTTTAATATGCTTGGATATTTATTTGCAGGACTGCTTTTACCGATTTTTTCAAAATTAATAAAGGACAAAGATAATCTAGTCCCCTTGTCTTGGCTTTCTTTCAAATTAATCTTTCTTTTATCTGCAATTATTGGAATTTCTATTTGGATTTATAAAAGTGATATATTAAGCTGGAGATATGGAATAGTAAACTATGAGCTAGATCATTCAAGTGAAACTTTTGGATGGTTGATGGTTTCTTTTATCGCAGTTTCATGTAATTATATTTTCGGAACTTTATTGACAGCTAACGAGAATCTTAAGTCGTTAAATATTCTAGCAATATTTGGGATCATCATAAATATATCTCTAAACTTAATTTTAATACCTAAAAGCGGGTCTGTTGGCGCAGCTTTTGCAAGTGCTTGTACTCAGTTTTTCGTGTTAATAATTCAAATATTTTTATGCTTCAGGTATTTTGAATTTAAGTTTCATTTAAAGTCTACTTTACAAATAACATCTGCAATTGTAACTCTTTTTTCAGGGGCTATTAGTTTATCTATTTATTCAAATTTAGAATGGCAATATAATTTTATTTTAACTCTTGTTTTGGGATTTTTAATTGGCTTAATTCATAATATTTTTAATTGGAAAGAATTTTTTCATTTATTAAAAACATCAAAATCGTGATATTGGAGTCGACTTGTGGAGAAGGATACTATCGCTTACATTTGCAAAAAATATAATTTATATACATCATGACATCTTCTGAACATAATTCATACGACTTAATTTCTTTTTTATGGAAAAATAGAAAACCTCTTTTTGTAGTTGGAATTATTGCCTTCCTATCCTCAGCGATTGTTTCATTGTTAATTGAAGAAAAATTTGAATCAACAGTAACATTATATCCTACCAAGACCAGCTCTGTAACGTTTAATGAAAATATTACTGAAGACCAAAGTGTTTCAAAATTTGGTGAAGATGAGGAAGCAGAACAAATGTTACAGATATTAGAATCTAGCTCAATAAGAGAGAAAATTATCACAAAATATAATTTAATGATACATTACGACATAGACTTGGATTCTAAATATTTAAATACTGCATTAACCAAAACCTATACAGAAAACATCAATTTTAAAAGAAATAATAATGGTGCTGTTTTAATTAGTGTCTTAGATAAAAGTCCTGACACTGCTGCACTTATCGCAAACGACATTGCTTCATTATTTGACAGCATAAAAAATTCCATGATTCATGAAAGAGCAAAAACAGATTTTGTAATAAAAAAACAAAAATTAAATAAAATTAAAGGTCAAATGCAAAGCTTAAGAGACACCATGACTTCTTTATCTTCCATGGGAGTGGTTATTGACGATGCTTACAGAGCTTTGACTGAGGGTTATGTAAATGCAAAAGATCCTGAAATGAAAAAATCGTTTAAAACAAAAATGAACATGACAGAAAAATATGGTTCTATTCTGAAATCATTTCAAATAAAAGCAGGTTTCTTATCCAAAAGATTAGCAAACATGGAGACAACTTATGAACAAGCTGAAAGTGATGCTAATAGTTATTTATCTCATAAATTTGTTGTTGAAAAAGCATATCCAGCTGAAAAAAAAGCGTATCCAATTAGATGGCTAATTGTTGTATTATCAACTTTTTCTTCACTACTTCTTGGGATTTCTGGTCTTCTTATTAAGAACAAGATCGATCTATTAAAAAGTACATGATAAGGGAGCTTCTTAGTAAAAGATTTTCTTTTCTAATAATATTGGTTTTTATAGTTGCCAATTCTATCTTAATATACTTCAATTTCTACTATTTACTATTACTTCCTATTTTTGTATTAACAGTATTCCTTTATATTTTTTACTTAGATGTTGTGTTTCTAATCATTGTTTTTTGCACCCCTTTGTCTTTTAATTTTGAAAATTTAGACATAGGTGGTGTTGGGTTTTATTTCCCAACGGAGCCAATGCTCCTAGCATTTACATTTATATATATATTTAAATCCATTTTAAATCCAGAAACTAAAAAGCAGATTAATTATGTGAAAAGTCCAATTTTATTAATAATTATTCTTCAATTACTATGGATTTTTATTACCTCTATTACCAGTGAGTATCCCTCTGTTTCATTTAAATTTTTACTTGCAAGAAGCTGGTTTATAATACCCATGATTTTCTATGGTATTTCTTTTTTTAGAAGAGAGGAAAAATCCGTTTATTATTTTTTTATTGCTTTTTTATCGTCCATGTTTATAACGACAAGCTACACTTTAATTAACCACATGTTTAATGGTTTTAGTGAGGAATCTGGACATTGGGTAATGTGGCCTTTTTTTAAAGATCATACTTCTTATGGGGCCATATTAGCTATGTCTATTCCTATTAACATTTGGACTATTTATTATACGAGAAATAAGCTTTTTAGAAATATTTTAAGCATCGGCTTCATAATTTTATTGATTGGACTTTATTTTAGTTACACTAGGGCCGCTTGGCTAAGTATATTAATAGCTGCTGTAGTCTTTTTACTTTATTACTTTAAATTTAAATTCAAGTGGTTGGCAATAATGGTTGTTTTTCCTATGATTTTTATAGCTGTTAATTTCTCAGAATTGTCCTATCTAATACAAAAAAATGATTCTGAACATACCACTGAAAATTTTTCCGAAAGAATAGAGTCCATGTCTAATGTCTCGTCTGATGCATCAAATCTTGAGCGACTTAACAGATGGAGTTGTGCTGTGAAGTTGTTTTTAAAACGTCCTTTAACTGGTTGGGGGCCTGGCACATACTCTTTTGTATATGCTCCATTTCAAAGTTCCAAAGATTTAACAATTATAAGCACAAATTTTGGCGATGGTGGAAATGCACATAGTGAATACCTAGGACCTTTAGCAGAACAAGGAATTATAGGTTTTATAATTAATCTATTTCTTATTGGTTTTATCTTTATTTCAACTGGGTTACAATATGTAAAATGTCAAAATATTTATTATAAAAATTTAATTTTAGTAATAATTTTATCTCTTGTAACTTATTTTTCTCATGGGGTTTTAAACAATTATTTAGATACAGATAAAGCAGCTGTCCCTGTTTGGGGTCTAGTTGGTATTTTTATAGCTATAAAACCATTTTTAGGAAGTGATTTCCATAAAGAACATAAATAAATTAAGTAGTTGAATATTAATTTTAATTATGGGTAAAACAAAAAAAGTTTTTGAATGCAACAACTGCGGAAATCAAAGCAGTAAATGGACCGGTAAATGTACAGAGTGTGAATCTTGGAATACACTTACAGAACAAATTTTAAGTACCAAAAAAAGTACTTTATTAAACACCATAAAAAAACCTCAGCTTATAGATAATATTGTTGGAAATGAAGCAGATAGAATTTCAATAAACGATTTAGAATTTAATAGAGTCGTCGGTGGAGGAATTGTTAAGGGATCTGTTATTCTTTTAGGCGGAGAACCAGGAATTGGAAAATCCACCTTAAGTTTAAAGATAGCTCTAACATTAGAAAAAAAAGTACTTTACGTTTCAGGGGAAGAAAGTAATGAGCAAATTAAACTTAGAGCTAATCGTTTAAAAGATAAGAATGAACATTGTTACATATATAATGAGACTGAAATAAATACAATTATTAAAACAAGCGAGGAGATTAAACCTCATCTAATTGTAATAGACTCGATACAAACTATTTACAATAATGAAATTGATGCAATTCCTGGAACTATTTCTCAAATTAAACACAGTGCAGAAATTCTAATTAAATATGCTAAAGAAAGATGTATTCCAATTATCATAATTGGCCATATTACTAAAGATGGAGCCATAGCAGGACCAAAAGTTTTGGAACATATGGTGGATACTGTATTACTTTTTGAAGGAGACAAAAACCACCTCTACAGACTTGTAAGAAGTATGAAAAATAGATTTGGAAGCACTAACGAACTGGGCATTTATGAAATGAATGAAACTGGGTTGCAAGAAGTTAATACACCAAGTAAAATGTTAATATCTACAAATCAGGAAGAACTTAGTGGAATAGCATTAGGATGTAGTTTAGAAGGTGTTCGTCCAATAATGATAGAGTCTCAAGCACTTACCTCTCCAGCTACGTACGGTAACCCACAAAGATCTGCCAATGGAATAGATATTAAAAGATTAAATATGCTCTTAGCAGTTATTGAGAAAAGAGGGGGGATGAAGCTAAGTCAAAAGGATGTTTTTTTAAATATAACAGGAGGGCTTAAAGTAAAAGACCCCGCTATAGATTTATCGTTGGTCTGTGCTATTTTATCTTCTTTTTTTGATTTTCATATAGCTCAAAATGTATGTTTTATAGGTGAAGTTGGTTTGAGTGGCGAAATAAGACCTGTTAGCAGAATCAATGAGAGAATAAAAGAAGTTACCAAAATGGGTATCAAAATAATTTATCTAAGTAAATATTCAAAAATTAATATCCAAGCAAACAATCAATTCACTTTAATAAAAGTGGGGAAACTTCAAGAAATAATTCAACAGTTATTTAAATAAACTCTTTAAAATTCTAGAAATACATAGTTTGTTTTATCTTTACTCGAAATAATTAAACAAATGGAGATTCTTTCTTTAGAAAAAGAAATTATAAGTGAGTTTGAAATTTTTGATAATTGGATGGATAAATATGAATATCTAATTGATTTAGGTAAAGATTTGCCAGTTATAAATACATCGTACAAAAAAGATGAAAATTTAATTAACGGATGTCAATCAAAAGTTTGGTTACATGCAGAATTTTTTGAAAATAAAGTGTCTTTTTCCGCAGACAGTGAAGCCATTATAACCAAAGGAATCATAGCTCTACTAATTAGAGTTTTAAATCACCAAAATCCTAAAGATATTATAGAAGCAAAACTTAATTTTATAAATGATATTGGCCTTACTAACCATCTTTCTCCAACAAGGGCAAACGGATTATTAGAAATGGTAAAACAGATGAAAGCTTATGCTTTTACTTTAAATATTAAAAACAACTAAAATGGATCATGTAGAAGAATTAGCAGATACTAAAAAGAAGATAGAACAAAAAATTATCAATGTTTTGAAAGCTATTTTTGATCCTGAAATACCAGTTGATATTTATGAATTAGGGCTTATTTATGAAATAAGAGTTGATGATCAATTTAATGTAGAAATTATCATGACTCTAACCTCACCTAATTGTCCAGTAGCAGAATCTTTACCAAAAGAAGTAGAAGATAAAGTAGGAGAAGTACACGGAGTAATAACATCAAAAGTTAATATTGTTTTCGACCCACCATGGGACAAAGATATGATGAGTGAAGAAGCAAAATTGGATTTAGGAATGATTTAAAATTTAAAAAATGGAATTTGGAATAGACGCAATTGATTATTATTTACCAAAATTAGCATTACAAATAAGCAGCTTAGCAGAAAAAAGAAACATTGTACCTGCAAAACTTGAAAAAGGACTAGGCTTAAAGTACATGGCCTTGCCAGATGTTAATGAAGATACTGCTTCAATGGCAGCAAATGCTTTACTAAAACTCATAGAAAATAATAATATTGACCCCCATTCAATAGGAAGAATTTATTTAGGTACTGAAAGTGCAGTCGACGCTGCTAAACCAACAGCAACTTATGCGGTAGGAACTGTAGAAAAAATTTTAAGTTCTAAATATGGTGAAAGATGTTTTAAAAATTGCGATGTTGTAGACCTGACTTTTGCATGCATAGGCGCAGTAGATGCCTTAGAAAATTGTCTTAACTGGGTTAAAGTTCATCCCAAAAAGAAAGCAATTGTAATTGCATCAGATGTTGCAAAGTACGGGCTCGAATCTTCTGGAGAATACACCCAAGGTGCAGGTGCTGTAGCAATGCTTGTCACTTCAAATCCAAACTTAATTTCTATAAATGAAACTATTGGAATTAGTATGGAACATGTTTCTGATTTTTTTAAACCAAGAGAAGAAATCGATAATGAATATCTGAAAAAGAGTAAAACAACCGTTCAAGAACTTACCAATTCCAACAAAGAAAAAATAGAACTATATAGTGAAGAACCTGTCTTCGATGGTCAATACTCTAACGAATGCTACCAGAATAGAATTAGAGAAGCTCTTGATCACTTTAAGTCCGAAACAAATATTAATTTTTTAAAGGAATGGAATCATTTAATTTTTCACCTCCCCTATGCTTATCAGGGAAGAAGAATGATGTTAGATATTTGGATAGAATGGATTAAGGAAAATGGAGATTTAGTGAAATTAGAAAATGAAATAGGAAAATTAGATGAAATAAATTACAAAGATTGGAAAAAAGCTGTATCAAAATCAAACTCTTATAAAATCTTTATAGACCAGAAAATTAAAGATGGAGAAATGGCATCTAGTTATATTGGTAATATGTACACAGCTTCCATTTTCATGTCTTTAATAAGCTTACTTTTCTGTGCTAATGATAAAAAAAATAAAATTTCCGGAAACACAATTGGCTTTTTAAGTTATGGTAGCGGATCAAAATCAAAAATTTTTCAAGGTAAAATCAAAGATAATTGGGAGCATAAAATAGAGCACTTGAAAGTGATGGAAGATATTCAATCAAGAGAAATTATTAGTTTTAATACCTACGAAAATCTTCACAACAGGTCCTTAAAATCACCTTTAATTAAACAAAACAACATTGTACTTGAAAGCTTAGATGAACGTGAAAATAAAATTGGATTTAGATATTACAACAAAGCTTGAAAGAGATTAGAAATAGAGTAGCTGAAAGTAGTCTTGTTACCTTAGAAATGAAATCTTTTAGGGGAGGACAAGTTAGAGAATCTATAGATATCTCTAAGTGGCTTTACAATGAAATGGTCTTGAAAGAAAAGCTCTTTAGAGAATGTTTAGAAAATCATAAATGGGAAGAATATGAGAATAAATTTGTCGCAATCCATTGTTCTCATGACGTAATTGTACCTATATGGGCTTACATGCTGGTAACTAAATACTTGAAACCATACACGAATCACATCGTATTCGGAGATCAAAAAAGTCTTGAAAATAAAATATTTGAAAGCAATATTGAAGCCCTAGATTTGAATCAATTTAAAGACAAACGTGTTCTTATTAAGGGATGTACAGATACATATATTCCAGAAAAAAGCTACGTTCAAATAAGCAACAAATTAATTGGCGTTGTTAAATCGTTAATGTTTGGAGAAGCTTGTTCTAACGTTCCCATATACAAATCTAATTAATAAGCTCTTTTATCAATTCCTTCAACATAATTAATGAATGACCTATTAACTACTTTATTACCTCCGGGTGTAGGGTAATTTCCTGTAAAATACCAGTCGCCTTTATGGTTTGGACATGCTTTGTGTAAATTTTCTACTGTTTGAAAGATAATTTTCACTTCGGCATTGATGTTTTTATGAGTTAATAATGAAGATATTTTATCGGACACTTCTTCGTATTCAAAAGGTTGATATATCGCTTTTACGTAATTTTCTTTTTTTAAAGTTCCACTTTTTTCTGAAAATTTACATTTATTGTAAACTTCTGTAATAAGATTTTCCATTCCCTTTTGCTTTATCAAAGCAATGGCTGCTTGAAAGGCAATAAAATTTCCAAGTTTAGCCATGTCAATTCCATAACAATCTGGATATCTGATTTGTGGTGCTGAAGAAACTATTACTATTTTCTTTGGTTCTAAACGATCTAAAATTCTAATAACACTTTGCTTTAAAGTAGTTCCTCTAACAATAGAATCGTCAATTATGACAACAGAGTCCTTATTTCTTTCTAGAGATCCATACGTTATATCATATACGTGAGCAACCATTTCGTCTCTCGAATCGTCTTGAGTAATAAAGGTTCTCAATTTAGCATCCTTAACCATTATTTTTTCAGCTCTGGTTCTTATGGATAAAATCTTATCTAATTCATCATTGTAATTTGGGACAGTAGGATTTAATTGCTTGATTTTCTTCTTTTTAACTTCAGATAAATAGTTTTCGATTTCTTTTACCATTCCATAATAAGACATTTCTGCAGTATTAGGTATAAAAGAAAAAACCGTATTTTTTAGATCATAATCAATAGCACTTAAAACTTGATTAACGACTAATTTACCTAGTTGGAGCCTCTCTTTATAAATATCAATATCGGTACCTCTTGAAAAATAGATTCTTTCAAAAGAACATTTTGTTACTTCTTTCGGAGCATTAATTTCCACTTCTTTAAAAGAATTATCTTTTTTAATAATTAATGCATTACCCGGTTTTAGTTCCTTAATTTTTTCCCATTTAACATTAAAAGCTGTTTGAATAACTGGTCTTTCAGACGTCACTACAAAAACTTCATCGTCTTCGTACCAAAATGCTGGTCTTATCCCGTTGGGGTCTCTAATAACAAAAGAATCTCCATGCCCAAGTAATCCAGCCATTGTGTATCCGCCATCCCAGTCTAAAGAAGCATTTTTTAGAATAGCTTCAATATCTAGATTTTTAGCAATATGTGAGGATATTTCTTTATTATCAACTCCCTTTTCAATCAGTTCTCTAAAAATTCTTGTGTTTTCCTGATCAAGAAAATGACCTATTTTTTCAATTATTGTAACTGTATCTGAAACTTCTTTTGGGTGCTGACCAATATTTACTAATAAATCAAAAAGTTCATCTACATTTGTTAGATTAAAGTTGCCAGCAACCACTAAATTTCTGGTCATCCAATTGTTTTGCCTTAAAAATGGGTGGCAATTTTCTATTTTATTTTTCCCAAAGGTTCCATATCTTAAATGACCTAGGAATAATTCTCCCGTAAATGCTTCGTTAGCTTTTAAGTATTCAACGTCATTTAATTTTTCTGGAGCGTCTTCATGTAATGTTTCAAATCGCTTATTGATGTAGGAAAAAATATCTTTTATTGGCTGGTTTTTAACGCTTCTGTGTCTACTAATATATCTTGTCCCCGCTTCAACATTAAATTTGATATTGGCTAATCCTGCTCCGTCTTGGCCACGATTATGTTGTTTTTCCATTAATAGGTACATTTTGTTAAGCCCGTAAAGAGCTGTACCGTATTTCTTTAAATAAAAGTCTAGGGGCTTTTTTAATTTAAGCAGGGCAATACCACATTCATGTTTTATAGCGTCACTCATTTAGAATTTTTAACTTTACAAGAGTACAATGTTTAGTTTAATAATAATCACATTTGGTAAGATAATTATAAACACTTATTTAATTTGAAAAAAATATTTAAAAATATTATCGCGCCTCAATTATTAGCAGTTATTCTGCTTATGAGCATTTCCAAGTTGACCTACTCTCAAAACAAGCCTCAGTTTATTAAAAATAAGGGTCAATTCCATACAAATATTAGTTTCAAACTTGAACATCAAGCAGGAAATATTTACTTCGAAAAAAACAGAATCAAATATGACTTATATGAAAAAGATAAAATTAATGCAGTAAGGCATGGAGATACTAATTATAGAAATATTTATGGTCATAGATTTGAAGGTTTATTTATTGGAAGCAATGAGAATGTAGGTATTATTGGAAAAGAGAAAATAAGCAGTTATCAAAACTATTTCATTGGTGAAGACACAAGTAAATGGCAATCATTTGTACCCATTTTTAATGAATTAATATATGTTAATATATATTCTGGAATTGATGTGAAATATTTTTCAGAAGGTGGTAAATTAAAATACGATGTTATTGTTCACCCAAATACTAATCCAGAAAAGTTTAAAATTAAATATTCTGGAATTGATAGTACATATATAAAATCAGGTCACTTAATTTTAAAAACCAGTCTTGGAAATGTAATAGAACAAGCACCTATAGCCTATCAAATAATTAATGGTAAAAAAATAATAATTCCATGCATTTTTCAATTGAAAGATGATGTCATAAATTTTAAAATAAAAGGAAAATATGATAAAAGTCAAGAACTCATTATAGACCCCATATTGATATTTTCAACTTTTTCTGGATCTGGTGCAAATAACTGGGGGGAAACAGCAACATATGATGAAACAGGACATCTATATGCTGGCAGCATTGCTTTTGGAACTGGCTACGTAGTAACTTTAGGAGCTTACGACATGTTTTTTGATGGTGGAGTAGGTTTTGGTTCTACTGGGACTGATATTTGTATCAGTAAGTTTTCAACCAATGGGGATTCTTTAAAATACAGCACTTATTTAGGAGGAAATGGCAACGAAAACCCTCATAGTTTAGTCGTTAATAACAACGATGAGCTTTTTGTTCTGGGAAGTACTGGATCAGCAGATTTTCCAACAACTCCTAACAGTTACGACACCTCATTTAATGGTGGAGATTTTTTTGGATTCATAAATTATCAAACAAGTTCTACAAGCCATTACTTAGAATATCCTAATGGTACAGACATCATTGTTACTAAATTCTCTGCAGACGGAACAAATTTACTGGGCTCAACATTTATCGGTGGTACTAAGAACGACGGTATTAATGAATCAGGAGCAAATAATTATTCAGGGAATCTGTTATGCCATTTTTATGCAGACGAATATAGAGGAGAAATTACTTTAGACGATGCTGGAAATTGTTATGTTGCATCCAGTAGCTCTTCTTTAGATTTTCCATTACAAAATCCAGAACAGAATACTATTGGTGGCATGCAAGATGCTGTTGCTTTTAAAATGGACCCTAACTTATCCTCACTAATGTGGAGTACATTTCTTGGTGGTTCTAATGATGATGCGGGTTATTCTATTCAGTTAAATAACAGCAACTTTCCACTATTGTCTGGAGGAACTTTAAGTAGTGATTTTTCAACTACCTCTAATGCTTTAAATTCTAATTACTCTGGAAACATTGATGGATTTGTAAGGAAATATAATTCACTGAATGGTAATTTATTGGCATCTACTTATCTTGGAGACAGTGGGTATAATCAAAGTTATTTTGTGCAAGTAGACTTGAACAACGATATTTATTTATTTGGCTTAACAAATACTACTTATCCTGTTTTTCCTACAAGTACTTACAGCTCTGTGGGGTCTCAATTTATTCATAAACTGGACTCCAACCTTTCAAGTACCTTGATGACCACTTCATTTGGTAATGGTACTTTGGCAAGAAATATTACGCCCTCTGCATTTTTAGTTTCAGATTGTGGATTAATTTATATCTCCGGATGGGGTGGATTGTCTCCAACTGGAGGAAGTACTAACAACATGCCCATTGTTAATGCTTTGCAACCCAATACAGACGGAAAAGATTTTTATCTAGCTGTATTTTCTCAAGATATGCAGTCACAAATTTACGGAAGTTTTTTTGGTGGTGGAACCAGCAAGGAACATGTGGATGGTGGAACCAGCAGATTTGATAAAAATGGCAAAATATATCAAGCTGTTTGTGCTGGTTGTCAAGGTCTTTCAGATTTCCCAACAACTCCTAATGTTTATTCATCAATTAATGGAGCTAATAACGGATGTAATTTAGGAGCGTTTAAATTTGATTTGGAAACTATTAGTGCAAGTATAAGTTTACCAAGTTATTATTCTTGCTTACCAAGCTCTTGTAATTTCACCAATCTTTCGCAAGGAGGAAATCAATATTTTTGGGATTTTGGCGACGGAAATACCTCTAATTTACCCGATCCATATCACACTTATTCCGATACAGGAACTTACAGTGTGACTTTAATTGTTTCCGACACTGGAAATTGTGTAATTCCTGACACCTCTAATGTTTTAGTAGATATATATGAAGTAAATAACGCCGCTGTTAATGGAGACAGTGTTTTATGCCCTGGTACTACAGTAACTTTAAACGCTTACGGAGGAACTCAATTTACATGGTCGCCTTCTAACTCGCTTTCAAGTAGTTTTGGTTCACAAGTAGTTGCGAATCCAACAAACTCCACTACCTACATGCTTATAGCAGAAGATAGTTGCAGTATTGATACTGCGTATTTTGTTGTAAGTATTCCGAATGATATTTTTTACACTTCTAATGATACAACTATATGTAAGGAAGATAGTTTATTTTTAAATGCTGTTGGAGGAACTACTTACCGGTGGTCAGGATTTAATATTGTGAATGTTGATAGTGCCAATCCTTTAGTGAATCCTCAGCAAAACAGTACTTATTATGTAGATATTACTGCTCCAAATGGATGCGTATACACGGATTCTGTTAATATAGATGTTGAAATTTCAATCCCTAATATTATACTTCAAGACACCTTAAACCTTTGTTTTGGAGATTCTACTTTAATTACATTAACTAATCTTAATAATGCAATTTGGGCACCTGTTTCAAATCCAAATGACACATCTGGAACTAATATTTGGATAAAAAGTGATTCTAATAGCACCTATTACGTGATTTCAGAAAATGCATGTGGTCAATCTGTAGATTCCATTTTAGCTTTAGTTTTTGGTTATTCTGGAAGTGCTTTTGGCGATACAGCGATTTGTCTTGGAGACACAGCAGAAATCTACGCGCAAGACGGAATTGATTATTATTGGTATCCTAATATAAATCTATCTAATAATGATAGTAATTGGACCTATGCCTTCCCCTTACAAAGCACGAATTATAAGGTGATTATTGAAAATGATTACGGTTGTAAAGACACATTTTCAATTGCTGTTAACGTTGCTTCAGAACCTTATATAAACGCAGGTCTAGATTTCTGGATGTATTATGGAGAACCCATAAATTTAAATGGAAATACAAGCGCTAGTAACTTCTATTGGGAGTCTTCAGGATGGATATCATGTCCAACATGTTTACAACCTCAGATAAATCCCACAGAAACAACACAATATATTCTAGTAGCTGTAGACTCTTTAGGTTGTATTAGTTCGGATACAACCCTAGTTAGTATTAAGGGCTCTATTTTCGTTCCTAATACATTCACTCCAAATAACGATGGAAATAATGATGTATTCGAAATTAAAGGAGAAAATATTAAAAGTTTTGAACTGTGGATATATAATCGTTGGGGTGAAAAATTGTATTATACTAATGAAATCAATAATTACTGGGACGGTAAATATTTAGGAAATAAATGTAAGATTGATAGTTATATATGGGTCATTGAATATTTAGATTACAATCAAAATTACAAGAGTTTAAAGGGTCACGTAAATCTTATAGAATGACATTTGTTCTAGAGAATTAGAACGTACTTTAATTTGCTACAAACCTACTGTCTGCCTTCATAACAGCTCCACAAGCATCACATTCTCTTAGCGATTCATTATTGTAAAAAGTTTTAAATACACTTAAGAAATCTTTTTCAATATCTACTAGTGAAAAGTAAGATTCATATAGTTTATGATTACAAGCTTCACAAAACCACATCAATCCATCTTTCATATTCGTTCCTTTTCGAACCCTTTCAATTACTAAACCTATGGAATTTTTAGCTCTATTTGGAGAGTGAGGAACTTTTGCTGGCAACAAGAACATTTCACCAGCTTTTAAAGGGATTTCAACACACTTTCCATCTTGTTGTGTCTTAACCGTAATTTCCCCTTCAATTTGAAAAAAAAGCTCTTCCGTCTCGTTGTAATGATAATCTTTTCTTGCGTTAGGCCCTCCGACAACCATCACAATATAATCACCGGCATCAATATAAAGGTTTTTATTGCCTACAGGTGGCTTCAATAAATCTTTATTATTTTCTATCCATTGAGATAAATTAAAAGGTGGTTTAATACGCATATCTATATTTTAACACTTCAATTTACAGAAAAAAAGAAGTTTTTTCTTTTATCTGACTATAAAAAATTTCAAATTCTTCATCAAAAAATTTCATTGAATTTTCTAATATTTCAAAACTTGATTCTAAATTATCTGAATAATTAATTCGTTTACCAATGCCATGAAGAGCTCTTTTAATTCCCTTTTCGTGTTGATAATTATTAAGCCAATCGTCTTTTCTCATATAGTGATACATTTCTCTTATTCTAGGAGGCATTTGATGAATTTTTTGATCTAAAATTTTGTAAAATTTAGTTATTTTTATTTCTAGATTAATAGACTTTGTCTTTTTATCAAATCTCCATAATAGGTAGTCGTATAAAATATCATTAATTACACCTCCCATTTTTGGGAAACGTTGATAGAATCTTCTTTTCCCTTTTAGGTATTCCGTATTATTATCCGTAAAATCATCAATCACCCTGTGAAGTGTAATTCCTTTTCGAATGCTATCTGGCAACAGCAAATAGGATTTTCCTTTGACAGAATCTGCAATAAAATTCCCAAAAATAACATCGGGATCGGTTCCTGAGAGTATTAAATGTCCTAAAAAATTCATATTAAACTGAGAACAACATCAGCTAAAGCTAATTCACTACTTTCAGAAGCTTGATAAATATTTGTAGCACCATTATCCTTTAAGGATTGTGTTGTTGTTGGACCAATACTAATCGCTTTTACTCCTTTTAATGAATTGATTTTAATATAAGCTTCTACATTACTTGGGCTTGTAAATATAAAATAGTCGTGGTTTTGAATTATCTTCTCTAAAAGTTTTGTTTCGTAAGATTTTTTAACTGTCTTATTTTTTTCATGAATTAGCTTTTGAACTGTTCCAATACTTATATTAGAAGATGGGAAAAAAACTACATCGTCACTGTCTATGGTGGATTTAAAATCTTTGGCAACATTATTAGGGCTACCAGTACCGATAAAGCTGACTTTCAGATTTTGTGCTTTTAAATGCCTTGCAGTTGCATCTCCAAAAGCTGCTATTTTTTTATTTTTAAAAGTGCTTTTCAATTGTTTTATTGAATCGTAACAGAACGAAGAGTTAAAGAATATCCAGTCACATTTTGGAAGAAATTCTAAACCTAATTTTGTCTTCTCAATTAAAGACTGAGAGGTTATATAACAGCTGGAATTTTCAAGTAATTTTCTAAGAACACTATCAGGACTAAGTTGCCTCGAAATCCAAACTTTTTTAGATCTCTTTTTTTGTTTTATTTTTTCAAGTATTTCTTCTGCGTTCTCAGAATCACTGTAAAATCTAATTGGAGTTTTATCTACATTTTCTGAAAAAGTAACCCAAGTATTTCTTTTCCCATTTTGATCAATTTTAGAAAATGCGCCCATAGGAGAATGACAACCGCCTCCGATACCGTTTAATATTTTCCTCTCAAAAGCCACATCACCTTCAGTTTCCTTATGATTAATTTTCGAGAGTATTTTAATCAAGTATTCATCATTATTTCTAATTTGAAGACCTAGAGCTCCTTGAGCAGGAGCTGGAATAAAAATGCTTGGAGAAAGGTGAAGAACATGAAATTTTGAAACATCAATTTCAAGTCTGTTTAAACCAGCTCTTGCTAAAACTATTGCATCATATAAACCATTTTTAAGTTTATTAATTCTAGTTGGTACATTGCCTCGAAGATCCTTAATTATTAAATCTTCTCTAAATAAAAGTAATTGATTTTTTCTTCTAGCGCTTGAGGTTCCAACAATACCTTTTTTAATTATATCTAAATAATTACTAGAGTCAACTGCATTTTTATGTATTAGCAAAGTATCAGATGGGTTTTCTCTTAAAGGTATCGCACCCAAAGACAAGCCTTTAGGTTGGTCCGTTTCTAAATCTTTTAGTGAATGAACAGCCAAATCAATATCATGATCTAATAACGCAACTTCAATCTCTTTGGTAAAGAATCCTTTTCCTTCAATTTTATCGAAACTTAAATGCTGGATTTTATCCCCTTTAGTTTTAATTATTTTAATCTGAGAATTAACTCCTGCTTTTTTTAAAGTGTCTTTAACATAATTTGCTTGCCATAGTGCAAGTTTACTTCCTCTAGAACCTATGGTTATTTTTGAAGGTCTCAAAAGATTATTTAGAAGTTTCTTTTAGAAATATATCTTTTGCCATCTTCATGGGAACACTTATGTATTTTTTCTCCATGTAATCAACCAAACTATTAACTATATTAATTGCTTGGGGATCTAACGTTTCTAATTCTTTTACAAATACTTCCTTGAAAGCTTTTTTTCTGATTCCTTTAATGCTTTCAGGAACTGCACTCAACGCTCTTTCTAAAGTTCTTTCTTTTTCTGCTAGATAATATTGAATAATTTGTTTTTCAATTATTGCTAAGCAACTATTAATTTCTTTACTTCTAGCTTTTAAATTTTCTTCAGCTCTAATTTTTAATTGATCAACATTTATGATTTTGGTCTTTAATTCTTTAGAAATTTTCTGATCGCAATCATTGGGGACTGCTAAATCTACAATTAACTTCTTATTTCCTTCTGGATTAATTTTTAGAAATTTTTCTTTAGTTAAAATAACATCTTGAGATCCAGTACAAGAAATAATACAATCAAATTTGTGGTTGGTGGTTCCCAATTCAGCAAGTGGAAATACTTTTGCTTTAAGATTTAATTGAGATACTAATTGTTCAGCTTTTTCAGTAGATCTGTTGAAAATCAAAAACTGGTGTTGGTCATTTTTGTTTATAAACTTCAGCATAGAACTGATTGTTTTACCAGCTCCAATGATTAAGAAAGTCTTTGGTTGTTTTGAAATATATTTTTTTAATTCTAAATAGGCTAATGAAACTATTGACACTGGTCTAGTTGCAATTTCACTTTCAGTGTAAACTTTTTTTGCAGTAAAAATTGTTTTTTGTATAAGTACTCTAATATAATCTCCACACAAATTGCTTTCTCGGCATTCTTCAAAAGCCTTTCTCACTTGGGTAATAATTTCTCTCTCTCCAACTACCAATGAGTCAATGGAAGATGCTAATGAAAATAAATGATGAACCGCTTCTTTTTCTGAAAAAATTTCAATTTTTTTCATCATTGGCACCAACGATTCCTTTGAAACAAACTCACTTAAAAGCGATTCTAAAAATGTTTGGTTAACTTCTGTATCTGAATTAATAATGAACTCCACTCTGTTGCAAGTAGATAGGTACATTAATTCATTAATGTTTAATTTTGATTTTAATTTTTCTAAAAGATCCATTCTAACAGAATCGTCAAGATGGAACTTACCAATTTCATCAAAATTAAAATTCCGATGCGTTAATGCTATAATTTGAAGTTTATTCAATAAAAATTAATGTTCACAAAAATCGTTATTTATATTCAATTTATTTGTCATCAATTTGTCATTGCTTGATGTTGTTATAGAGTTATTTAGTTTTCAAGAATAGTTATTTGTTCTTAAGCACTAACATCTGCAAATATTCTTATTTTTACTAAATAAATAACAGATAAATAATTATGAAATATCTACCTATAGACGTACAATTATTCATAAATAACAGAAAAAGGTTTAAAAAAAATTTAAAAGAAAATAGCCTTGCTGTCTTCAACTCTAATGATATTTATAATACTGGTGCAGATAGTACATTACCTTTCTCACAGCATAGAGACATCTTTCATCTTTCTGGAGTAGATCAAGAAGAAAGTATCTTGGTTATATTTCCAAGCTGTAAAAATACTTCGCACAAAGAAATTTTATTTTTAAAAGAAACTAATGAACATATTGCAGTTTGGGAAGGAGAAAAACTAACTAAAAAAAGAGCTACAGAAGTTTCAGGAATTAGCACTATCTATTGGTTGAATCAATTCGAATCTATATTTCGACAACTGGTCATAGAGAGCGAAAATGTTTATTTAAATGCTAATGAACATCTCCGAACTAAAAATGAAATGGAAACTAGGGAAGATAGATTTGTGAAAAAATTTAAATCTGACTTTCCTAATCACTCTATTTTAAGGTCTGCACCCATAATGCACAAAATACGATCAGTTAAGGAACCTTTGGAAATAGAGCTAATGCAAAAAGCTTGTGATATCACAGAAAAGGGATTTAGAAGAATTTTAAAATTTGTGAAAATTGGCAAGATGGAGTATGAAATTGAAGCGGAGCTAATGCACGAATTTTTATCTAACCGTTCCAAGGGGTTTGCATATTCTCCAATTATTGCTTCAGGATCTTCAGCATGTGTTCTTCATTATGGTGAAAATAATAAATCATGTAACGAGGATGACGTTATCCTTATGGATTTTGGTGCAGAGTACGCCAATTACAGTTCCGACTTAACGAGATGTGTCCCTGTAAATGGGAGATTTACCAGCCGGCAAAAAAAAGTTTATAATTCAGTTTTAAGAGTTAAAAATGAAGCTACCAAATTACTTAAACCAGGAGTCTTGTTAAATGAATATCATAAAATGGTGGGGAAAATTATGGAGAAAGAATTAATTAAACTTCAATTAATTTCTAATCAAGATGTGAAAAATCAAGACCCTAATTGGCCAGCCTACAAAAAATATTTCATGCACGGCACATCACACTACATTGGTTTGGACACCCACGATTTAGGTTCTTGGATAAATCCAATTGAAGAAAATATGGTTTTTACAGTTGAACCCGGAATATATATTCCTGAAGAAGGTCTAGGAATTCGACTTGAAGATGATGTAGTAGTTCAAAAAAATGGTAATCCAATAAACCTCATGAAGAACATTCCCATAGAAGCTGATGAAATTGAAGAATTAATGAACTAAGATGAAAAATCAAGAATTAAGAAATAAAATTGCAGAATCTAAAATTGGTGGGGGTCAAAAAAGAATTGATTCTCAACATAAAAAAGGAAAACTTACTGCTAGAGAAAGAATAGAGTTACTATTGGATACGGATAGTTTTGAAGAAATTGGTGGACTAGTCACCCATAGATCTACAAATTTCGGTTTAGAAAAAACAAAATTTTTAGGAGATGGAGTAGTTACTGGATATGGAACTGTTGACGGAAGGTTGATTTATGTTTATTCACAAGACTTTACAGTATTAGGGGGCTCCTTAGCTGAAGCTCATGCTGAAAAAATTTGTAAAATAATGGATCTAGCCATGCAAAATGGTGTTCCAATAATTGGTTTGAATGATTCTGGGGGTGCGCGTATCCAAGAGGGTGTTGTTTCTTTGGGAGGATATGCCGATATATTTTATAAAAACACCAAAGCATCTGGCTTAATCCCTCAATTGTCTGCAATTATGGGGCCTTGCGCAGGTGGTGCTGTATATTCTCCAGCATTAACTGATTTTATTTTCATGACAAAAAATACTTCATACATGTTTGTTACAGGACCAAATGTTGTAAAAACCGTGACAAATGAAGAAGTTTCAGCTGAAGAATTGGGTGGTGCAGAAACACACATGACAAAATCTGGAGTTTCTCATTTTGTTGGTGAAAACGAATTAGACACTATTGAGAAATTAAAAAAACTACTCTCCTATTTACCTCAAAACTGTAAGGAAACACCCAAAAATATTGATTACGTTTTAAATGATGAAGTTAGACCATCTCTAGACAATGTTATTCCTGAAAATCCTAACCAACCCTACGATATCAAAAAAGTTATAAATACACTTGTCGATACCGATAGTTTTTTTGAAGTTCAAAATGAATATGCTGAAAATATAGTTGTTGGATTTGGTCGTTTGGCCGGAAGATCAATAGGGATTATTGCCAATCAACCTTCAGTGCTTGCAGGTGTACTTGACGTTAAGGCATCAACAAAAGGAGCTCGATTTGTGAGATTCTGTGACGCTTTTAATATCCCTTTAATGGTAATTGAAGATGTTCCTGGGTTTTTGCCCGGGACAGATCAGGAATGGAATGGAATTATTTCCAACGGTGCTAAATTACTGTATGCTTTTTGTGAGGCTACAGTTCCAAGAATTACAATCATAACCAGAAAAGCCTACGGAGGCGCTTATGACGTCATGAACTCCAAACATATTGGAGCAGATATGAATTATGCATGGCCGAATGCAGAAATTGCAGTTATGGGAGCTAAAGGTGCAGCTGAAATTATCTTTAAGAAAGAAATTAAAAATTCAAAAAATCCTAAAGAAAAACACATTGAAAAAGAAAAGGAATATGCAGATTTATTTACCAACCCATACAATGCAGCATCTCGAGGTTACATCGACGAAGTTATTGAACCATCTTCAACTAGAAAGAAATTAATTAAGGCTTTTAAAATTTCAGAAAATAAAAAGATTGACTGCATTCCAAAAAAACATGGAAATATTCCATTGTAATAACTCAATCAATTAGATGTGAAAAATAATCAATACATAAAAATTATTATTTTTTTTAGCAGCTTCACTTTACTTGGGTTTCTTATAATTCAATTCTATTGGGCAAAAAATACTTTTACAGAAAGAATAGATAATTTTAACAATATTATTGAGGTATGTGTTCAAGAAATTGGAGAAGAATTAAGAAATAAAATATTAACTAATTCAAAATATTTCAATCCAAATATTCAGAACAAAAAATTATCTCTTGGCAACAAGAACTACAATAAAAATAATGTACTAGATAGTTTAGCCTTTGAAATTAATAACATTTCAGAAAAATCTATTACTGAAAAAAGAAAAGAGATTTTTGGCATCATTAACAACCACTTCGCATTGAATGTGAATATTAATGTCGATAATTCTTTGAAGAAAAAAGAAATATTATCCTTGTGTAACGATATACTTTCCAAACACGCTATAGAAAATGAATTTCATTTCAGTATTACTGATAAATCTGGGCTACTTATTGAATCTAATTTTGAAAATATTGATAATGCAATTTTAACGCAATCTAACAGCTACTCAGTTGAATTTTTAAAGGATGATTTATTTACTGAAAAAAGAATATTCACTCTTTATATTCTCAAATTAGAAAAATCTGTCAAAAGATCTTTCAGTCATATTCTTATTATCTCTATTATTTTGATATTAATCATATTAGGAACATTTATTTACAGCATCAAGATTATTCAAGATCAAGAAAAAACTACTCAAATTAAAACTGATTTCATAAATAATATGACTCACGAGTTAAAAACACCGATTGCAACTATTGGTCTTGCATGTGAGGCTCTCTCAGATTCAAGCATAAAACTTGAAAAGAAGAATAAGCAGAAGTTTTTAAGTACTATAAAATCTGAAAATGAACGGTTAGGGAAATTGGTTGAAAATGTTCTTCAAAGCTCACTTTCTCAGAAAGGAAATCCAGATTTAAAACTTGAAGTTTTTAACGTAGAAGAAGTCATTACCAAAGCCATTAGATCTATCAATCTATCTTTTAATAAGAAAAAAGGTGAAATAAAAACTGACTTTTTGGCGAAAAACATACTTATGGAAGCAGATAAACTTCATATCACAAATGTTTTTTACAATCTATTAGATAATTCTCAAAAATATTGCATCAATTCCCCTGTTGTAACCATCTCTACTAGAGACGTTATAGGAGGCGTAATCATAAGAATTAAAGATAATGGCATAGGAATTGCAAGAGATAATCACAAAAGAATATTTGAAAAACTTTACCGAGTTCCAACAGGAGATCTCCACAATGTTAAAGGATTTGGACTGGGGTTAAGTTATGTCAAAACAATTATTGACTTACATAAAGGAAAAATTATGGTAGAAAGCAAAATAAATTCTGGAAGTGTTTTCTCAATCAATTTGAAATCATCTAAAATACTCTCGTAATGGAAAAAAAAATTAAAATTTTATTAATTGAAGACGATGAAAATTTAGGGAGTACTACCTCTGACTACTTAGCAGCTAAAGGCTTTGACTGCCATTGGGAACAGAATGGAGAATTAGGTTATAAAACATTTGTTAAAAACCAATTTGATATTGTAATTCTTGATGTAATGATGCCGGTAAAAGATGGATTTTCAACAGCTAATGATATTCGTGGTATCGATAAAGAAGTTCCCATTATTTTTTTAACGGCAAAATCCATGAAAGAAGATACTTTAAAAGGCTTTGAAGTTGGAGGAGACGATTATATTACGAAGCCATTTAATATGGAAGAATTAGTCGCTAGAGTAAATGCTATTTTAAAAAGATCTAAGATAGTTTCCGAATCTCATTATGATGATATTGAAATTGGAGAATTTACCTTCAACCCAAAAAAACAAATTTTATCGAAAGACGATTTCTCTGTAAATCTTACTACAAAAGAATCTGATTTATTAACTCTACTTTTTAAAAATAAAAATGATATTCTGGAAAGAAATCATGCACTTAAAGCAATTTGGGGAGACGACAATTATTTTAATGGTCGAAGCATGGATGTCTACATTGCTAAACTAAGAAAGTATCTTAAGCACGACCGTAAAATCGAAATCATTAATGTACACGGAAGAGGATTTAAATTGTTAATATAATCAACTCTAAAGACTTTTGGTTCTTCCCCCGTCTACTGGTAAATTAATTCCATTTATATAACTGGCTTTATCAGAAGCTAAAAATAAAATTGCATTTGCAACTTCATCAGGGGTAGCTATTCTTTTTAGTGGAACTTGGTTAGCCATCTGCGTTTCTACCTCATTTTCACTTATTTTAAGTTGATCTGCTTTATTTTTAATAATTTCTTTAAGTCTTCCTGTGTTTGTCGCTCCAGGCAAAACATTATTAACTGTTATATTAAAGGACCCTAATTCATTAGCTAAAGTTTTAGACCAATTAGCTACAGCTCCTCTTATTGTATTGGACACCCCTAATCCATTTAAGGGTTGCTTGACTGATGTAGATATGATGTTAATTATTCTTCCACCGTCATTTTTTTTCAAACCAGGAAGTAGTAGTTCTAAAATTTCATGAAAGGCTATTAAGTGTAAGTTAAACGCATTAACTAATTCACTAGAAAGTGCTTTTTCCAAAGCTCCTCCAGGAGGACCTCCAGTATTATTTACTATGACATTGTATTCTAAGGAATTAGTTGTTATAAAATCTCTCAACTTGTGACTCAACTTTTCAGGATTAGCAAAATCTAAACTGATAATCGAGTGATTCTGTGTACCGTTATTGTTTAGTTCTTTTTTTCTTTGTTCTAATAATTTAATGTTTCTAGAAACAAGTGTAATGTTTGCTCCTCTATTTGCAAACATTTTAGCTGATGCCCAACCAATACCTTTAGTGGATCCACCAATGAAAATATTTTTGTTTTTGAAATCAAATTGATTCACCATATTCAAACATACTATAATTATGTTTATTCTATTGAATTTTTTTAATGATATTGTTTAACATTATTAATTAATTTTTATACAAAAAGGTCAAATGTTAATTAAAAGTTAATTTTTTTATCATATAATTTTGTTTAGTCCTTAAATAATTTACATTTAACATATCGTTGTTTGTAAAAAACAACAAACATTATTAACTAATCAAACATTTATGAAGAAAATTTACTCGTTTTTATTACTTACTCTTACGGTCATGTTTGGATACAGCCAAACATATAATATAACCTTAGAAGTTAATACAGCAAGCATATATAATAACGGAGGATCAGTTGGATCTAACGGAATGTATGCTGGTGGTGGATTCCTTGGAGGTGCACAAGGCTTACAATTAACCCAAAGCACAACTGACACCTTAATATGGTCAGGTTTAGCAACTTTTGATGGTACCAGTGGTATCCATTATACTTTTTTAAATAGTCCTGGTTGGGATGGAGATTGGGGAACTAAAGAAAATTTAAATGGTTTGCCTTGTGGCGATGCTGCTAATTATAACGACAGACCGCTTCCAACAATTACAAGTGACACAACAATCAAGCATTGTTTTGGAAGTTGTGAGTCAGATGGTAGCTGTCCTGCAGCACCGGGTTCATTTATTGATATTACGTTTACGTTGAATGTATCTTCTATTACATCTGCTGGTGGGTCTGTTGATCCAACAGGAATGTTTATAGCTGGTGGTGGTAAC
>Ga0115571_1000112_pt1 | contig 55603 bp, 47 predicted proteins | sample COGITO_mtgs_1205_FD_87293 | JGI IMG/M metagenome (GOLD analysis project Ga0115571, IMG submission 87293) | Pelagic marine microbial communities from North Sea - COGITO_mtgs_120531 | ecosystem: Environmental > Aquatic > Marine > Epipelagic | place: Germany:Helgoland, sampling site Kabeltonne...
ATAATCAAAGTTAAACCATTATTATTTAATTTCTTTAATGAATTTATAATTTCTTTTTCTGTTTTTTCGTCTAATGAATTAGTAGATTCATCTAAAACCAATATTTCACAATTATTATATAGAGCCCTTGCTATCCCTATTCTTTGCTTTTGTCCTCCAGAAATCATAGAGCCTAATTCACCAATTTTGGTATTGTACTTATTATCCTGTTCATTTATAAATTCAAAAATATTAACTTCTTTGCAAACAGTATCAAGTTTGTCTAAGTCTGGCTTATCTTCACCAAACAAAATATTTTCTTTAATTGTTCCATCAATAATATAAACTCCTTGTTGTACATATCCAATATTCTTTAGCCAAGATTTTGATTTTTTTAAATTTATGTCTTCACCGTTGAATAATACTTTACCTTTCATCGGTTTTAAAAAACCTAAAATTATATTTACTAAGGTAGTCTTGCCAGAACCTGACTCTCCAACTATACCAACACAATCACCCTTTAAAATATTTAAAGATAAGTTGTCAATTATATTTACTTTGTCATATCTAAAATTTAAGTTTTTTAATTCTAAAGATTTAAATTTTTCCACTTTATTTGGTAATTTATTATTTGGAATATCTGGGTTAATGTTATGAATAATTTCAAAAATATATTCGTAACCCTTTAATAAAAGAACAGATTGAATAATTCTATTAACTAAAGGTATTATTCTAAAAAGAGAAACTGAGAAAATAGTAAGAAAAAATGAAAACTCTTTCCTGTTTTCCACAAAGAAAAAACCATACATAATAATTAAAATCAATAGAAAAACAATTGAGACTTCTATTATTTTTACAGGAATTGTTTTATATAGAGACTGCCATCCAAAATTATAATTTTTATTTCTTAAATTAATCTTAAACTTTTCGTAAAAAAAATTCTCTCTACCTAAAATTTTCATATCTATAAAACCAAAAAAAGATTGATAAATCCACTGATTTAATTTAGGTGATATTTCTATAATCTTTCTTGAAAAATACTCTAACTTATTCTTTGAAAAAAAATATGCAAAAATAAATGGAGGAGTAACTGAAAAAAATATTAGAGCCACAATCTTCCAATCATAAATTACTAGACTAAATAAAATAATAAAAGACATTATCAGTTCAGTGGTTATAAGAATAAATGGTTGTACGATAAAAACTACCAAAAAATAAGGTATTGTAATAATATTTCTTTCAACTACTGTAGATTTAATTTTCTTTAATTTCAAAAAGTTTTGATTGCTAAATAATCTGAACTCATTTAAAGAAAATTTTTCACTTACATACAATCCAAAATTAATTTGCTTCTTATTAATGAAAATTGATAAAAGGTTTTTAAGAAAGAAAAAAATAAAAATTAAGACAACAAAAACTACTAGAAAACTCTTAGTAGATGAGAATTCAAAATAATTGTAAAAATGTAATACATATATATTTGATAATAGAAGATTAACATCTAGAGCTATCAAAATTATTGGGAAAATTAAAGACAAACCAACTAAATCAATTAAAACGTTGGATAGTATAAGGAATGTTATAAAAATAGACTTCTTCTTTAGATCTTTATCAAATAAATATAGAATATTTCTTGCTGTGAAGAAATAAATATTTTTAATTAAAAATTGTTTAATTCTTGCCATATTAATCAATTAAGACCTTATAATATCGAATTTCTTGGAAATATTTTTTATAACAGAAAGACGATCCATTCTCAAAGCACAAAAATGGGCTTTTTCTGTTATTAATTGATGTGAATTCTGCAAAATAAAATTAAATTATAAATTCAATATCAAATGTAAGAATACTATTTTGATTAGACATTGGTTAATGTCCTGAATAAGATTTTCTATAATTGAAAGCTTTCTGTAGCCTAAAATTGTATTATAACAATGAAATTCTTAGTATTTTTAATTGGGCTTAAGCTCATAAAGCTATTTTCAACATCTATTTCAACATAATCTACAGTAAAAGAATTTAATAAATTATCACTACTGCGTCTGGTTCTATATGCTTAATCAATAAAAGAATTTTTCAACTCTATAAAATCTTAATTAGATTGAGGTTTATTTTTAGAGTATCCTTAAATTTTTGCACATTCTAAAACCTATTTGTATATTTTAATATATCCTTTTCTAAATAAAATTCATAATCAGAATAATTTATATATTTTTTGATTTGATCTTTTAATGATTCTTCTTTAGATAAAAAGATAGATTTAATATTTGAGTTTAATTTTGTTAGTGGTGTATCATATGGCTTTAAAATTGTTTTAAAGCCAGCATAAATTCTTTCAGATAAAATTGTTGAGTACCAACCGACACCAATATTATGATTGTCAAAATATTTATTGCCAGGTGCTTTATCATTAAATGATATATTATCCCCAAAAATATTTATATAGTATGCGTATGCCTCCTTTTTGACATCTTTATTTATATATTCTCTAGGATGTAAATTTATTACAACTTTAAATTCACCAACTACATTTCTTAATTCTTCTAAAACTAAAATTTCATTTTTAAACATATTTACCTCAGTGTCTAAGTGACCCTCTTTAAATCTTAACCATGAAGCTGTAGAATAGAACCCTACATCATAAATCATTCTATTATTACTTTTTTTATAAAAATTAATATATTTATGACTATCCTCAGGACCAAATATTAACTGAGATTTATTGATTATACTTTTATTATACAATAAAGCTTCATCTTGCTGAATAAAATCACACAATATTAAACCATCCGTTAAAATGTTTTGATTATTAAACCCCAAAGGGGTGGTTGATGTAATTTTATAAAATTTAATATTGTGTTTTAAAAAGAAATGAGCTAATAAATTAGACTCTAATTCATATATATTAAAATAAAATAAAGTAATCTTTTTCTTTTTAAGAAAATCAATAATATTAGCCAACATTATTGGATACTCTATTAACAATCCATATGAAGCTCTATACTTTGGAACAAAAGCTGATGATATAATAAATAATGGAGAAAAAACTATCGTTAATAAAATCCATTTTAATTTTTGGTTAATTGAATAAAACTTCAAAGTAGTATCGTAAGCTAATAAGTTATATTTCTTCTTTTGTGAATAAAAATTCAAAAAGTCGACTCTTTCTTTAAATGAATCCATGTTATTATCAAATATTAAATTATCATTTAATAAGAAATTAGGCCTATTTAAACAAATCTTAGAATTTAAATGCTTTTTAAATATTTTTATTAAGTTAAATATGCTTTTATTGTCTCTGTTAGAAAATTTAAATGATTTATTAATCATATGTTTTCTAATAACAGAATAATAACTATTATCAAATAATCCTAGAATCAAAACCTTAGAAATAAAAATATAATAGTTAATCATTTAAATTACTTTTTACTTTATTGTAAAGAAAATAATTTTCTTTTACATTGAGATGTGATAAATAAATTATCTATATAATCCAAATTAAATTAAGTTTGGAGCATATGATTTCAAACATTCGTTAAATGATAAAATATTTTTTTGAATTCCAGGGACTATTTTTCATATTCATTATTAGACGGTAATTTACTATTGAATATCAGCTATAACATTTTAAAATTTTCCTTAAAATTTATAATGTTTTTTTTAAACCTCAATTTTAGTATAGTTAATATTTCTTTTTTCTCTTAATTTTATTTTATACTTTTTTATTAAGGTTAAGAGATTCTTACTGTAAATAAAATATTTTCTATTAAATACTTTTCTCTTTTAGAAATTGCTTTAGTAGAACAATCTACAATTCCTGATTGAATTAAGATATAGTCAAAATAAGAATCACTTTAAGGTAATGATTTAGCAAATAAATATTTAATTGTTTCTCCTGATAAGGATATTTGGAATACTTTATACTCATTTCTCAAAATGTAAGGCCATGTATTATCGAGTCCAACATTTCCACAGGATCTTTTCTTAGTAATACTAATGAATCAGTAAAAACTAATATTGGTTTTTTTATTCAGCTCTTTCACCTTTTTTAAAATTTTTCTTTGCTTCTTTGCCAATAATCTTAGAATAAAATTTAGGATGCATCCCAAATCCAGGCCTTACAGATTTAACATTTTTATCAGTAAATAATTCACCTTCTTTTATATCTTCTGCGATATATAAAGATCTCGAAAAGGCTTTTCCAGCTAGTTGTTTTTCAGTTAATTGGTAAGAAATTTTTCCAATGGATTTTTCTGCTTCTCTTACCGATTGAACCATTTGTGTAAATTCAGTTTCATCTAGACTAAAGGCAGCATCAGGACCTCCAATTTCTTTGTTTAGAATAAAATGTTTTTCTATCACCTTAGCTCCAAAACACGTGGCTACTATTGGAACAGTTATACCTAAAGTATGATCTGATAGTCCTGTATTTACTCCAAATCTTTCTGCCATTTCTTTTATCATTAAAATGTTTGCTTCTTCTATGGGGGCAGGATAACTTGAAGTACATTTTAATAAGGTTACATCCATGTTCCCTTCAATATGACAAGTTTTCAATGCTAACTCAATATCTTCAAGTTCTGCGACTCCTGTGCTAATTATCATTGGCTTTCCTTTACTCGCAGCATATTTAATTAAAGGAATATCTGTAATTTCAAAAGAAGCAATTTTGTATATAGGGTTACCTAATTCTTCTAAAAAATCAACCGCTGTTTTATCAAATGGAGAAGAAAAACAAACCAATCCAAGTTCATTAGCTAAATCAAATATTTCTTGGTGCCACTCCCAAGGGGTATAAGCTTCTTGATAAAGTTCATACAGATATTTACCATCCCATAAAGTTCCTTGACTTATTTTAAAGTCATCATTTTTAACATTCAGAGTTATGGTATCAGCAGTATACGTTTGTAATTTTATAGCATCTGCACCCGTCCTTTTAGCTGCCCTAACTGTTTCCAATGCAACTTCTTTACTGCCATTATGATTAGCAGATAACTCAGCTATTATAAACACCTTATCTTTTTTCATAAGTTATTAATTTATTATTATTAACAACTGCAAAGCTGAGTTTTTGGAAAATCCTTTTTGAAGCAATATTTTCTTCTTTAATTTTTGCTCGTAGAGGTAATCCATCTCTTTCTAATATTGCTTTTTCAATAACCTTTTGACCAAGTCCAAAGCCTCTATATTTCTTATCAATTAAATAAGAAATATTCCAATATCCTTTGATTTTATCTAATCTTAACAGCCCTAAAGAAGTTTTTTCATTTTTTAAAATAAAGTACTTTTTACTTTTCAACTTTAGTTTAGAATTAAACCAATTTAAATGTTCTTCAAAGCTAATATCTTTTTGATTTATTGCATTTCTTCTTGTCTGTTTATCAATAGCCCAAATATATAACTGTTCTTTATCCTCTGAAGTTACTTCCTTATAAGTTAAATTATTTAAAGTTTGAACTTCGTTAAACTTACAATGAATCAAACAATCCACATATTTGTTATCAAAATAATAATGTTTCCTCAATCTAGATTCAAATTCAAATGCTTGATCTATTAGAATTGGATATAAATGAGGTCTTAAATCATAAGCATAAGTATAAATCTTATTAAAACAAAGTTCATTAAAAGCAACTTCCTCGATTAATTGCAAAAAAATTTTCCAATGTAAAGCAAACTCTAACTTTTCCAATGAAGTTTTCATTATAAATGAAATTTCAGCTCTCTTATTATTCCAATCTATATGAACTAACCCCCCATAACCAATCAAATTTTTATCTCGATAATATCCAAACAGTAATTGTTTTGGTTTGTCTTTTTCAAATAAGCTAGAAACAATCGTATTAAAATAGTTCTTTTGATTTTTTTCAGTCAAAGGTTTTTCTTGACGTAAATGATATATTTGTTCGTTTCGCCACTTCATTATATCTAATCGATTATCATACTCTAATGGTTTAATAGAGTATTGACCTTGACTGAAATCATTTTTATTCAAACACCTATACTGCATTTATTTTAGTAGCTTCATTAAGTTTTTTTATCAAATCTTGATCTGTTTTGTATTTTAAAGTAATATGATTATTTAACTCTGATACTTCAGGATTTTCATCTAAGAAATTAAATAGTTCAGTAACATTCCCCTCTAAATCATTATCTGTAAAATGTTTATCGACTATATTAAACATATCTAAATCTTCTTGATAATCTAATGTTAATCTATAATTTCTGATTAAATAATCTGGAAGCTCAACAAAATTTAATTTAAAATAATCCGGATTATTTTGAAAATACCATGACATATATTCGGAGTAATCAGCACTTTTAAAATGTTTTTCAACTTCTATTAATGCAGCGGAATTTATAATTTCAAGATTTGTCCCAACAGCTGCATCTTTACCAACAGTATAATCCGCTCCTGAGTTATAATGAGACTTCAACAATATTTGTAATATATCATTAGAAACAAAAGGCATATCTCCTGTTACCCTTACTACTACATCAATTTTCAATTCATCTATAATATCTAAGTATCTTTTTAATACATCATGAGGATCCCCTTTACGAAAAATCACCTGAGAATTAAATGTTTGATGCTTTAATTCATCATCAGAATCTAAATTAGATGTTGCCAATATAGTATGATTGATATCGTTAAATTTTAAGGCATTTTTTAAGCAATATTCAATTGAACTATAGTTTCCGATTTTTAATAGTGCTTTACGTTTTAATCTAGATGATTTTAGTCTTGCAGCAACAATGGTTGCTGTAGTTACTTTTTTTAAATTAAAATCACTGATCGTATCATTGATATTTAAATCTCTATTCAAACAGTAGCCAACACCAATATATTTATTTAATTCCCTAGAATTTAACCCCTTTGAGTTCGATCTTTTAAAAGTAAAATCATCCCAAGAAAGTAAGTCTCCCTTTTTCTTATTTTCTTTCAAAACTGGTATTTGATCACTTTTAAAGAGATACAAATCTTCTTCTTCAGAAATAAAAGTTTTATATTTTAAGTTAGAATAAACATTAATCTTTTCTATATATTGATTATACTTTTTCACATCTACAGAAGAGTAAAAGTCATACTTTGTCTCTAGATAGGAATGTTTAACATGTTTTTCTATTCCGTATATATTTTTTGAGCTTGCAAAAACAGGTAGCCATAAACTATCCTCAGTGTTTGCATCAACGTGATCAGCAAAAATAATTTTATTATCAAATTCATTTTTCAGAATATCAATTTTAGAAATTCCTGAATCTTCTATCTTTGTGGGGTAACCTTGAAAACCAACTTGTAATATAATTTCAGAATTATTGAAATCAATCTCGAACTGAAAAACTAGATTTTTTATTTCATCTATTTTTAAACCACTAATATTTAAAATTATTGGTTTTTGTTGTAAGTCAATTTTTTTTAATTCAGCTATTACTTCTTTATTATATAAAATAGATGCTTGTAATTTTAAACCATAAATATTATTCAGGTTATCATTAATAATTGAAATACTATATTTATCAAAAACATCTATCCAAATATCTTTTGTTAATGATGCTTTATTGATTATTTCTTTCCATTCTTTTAAATCAAAATATAATTTTTTGTAGACTGAATACCATTCAAAATCATCTAATGCAATTTCATCAAATTTAAAAGGTTGAAATTTTATTCCAAAACCATTTTTAAAACTAGAAAACTCATCTATTAATGAAAGTAAATACTCTTTCGATCCACCATGTACATTAGCTACTTCAATTATCTGATACATTATGAAAGGATATTATTTTATTTATTATGTATTCTAATTCCATCTTATTTAAAGTAGGAAACATTGGTAAACTAATACAATGTTGATAGTAATTTTCAGAAACAGGGAAATCTCCTTTTGTCCACCCTATATTTTGGTAATACGGTTGAAGATGTACTGGAATATAGTGTATTTGAGCATATATACCATTTTCACTTAAGAAATTATATAACCCCAGTCTATTCTCTACTTCAATAACAAAAAGATGAAAGGCATTATTATAGTTATTTTTTACTTCTTGGTACTTTATATCTAACAGCTCGAAAGCTTTTTTGTATGTGTTTGCAATTTCTTGTCTCTTTACTAGATTATCCTTTGCTCTTTTTAATTGACTTATACCTAACGCAGCTTGAATATCCGTTATTCGATAATTGTATCCTAATTCCTGCATTTCATAATACCAACTACCTTGAATCTCCTTATCATCAAAAGGATAAGATAATCCCTCTTTAGTTATTCCATGAGTTCTAAGCTTCATTAACTGATTGTAAACATCCTCATTTTTACACGTAATCATTCCTCCTTCACCAGTGGCAATATGCTTTACGGGGTGAAAAGAGAAAATAGTGGCATCAGAATATTCATTAGAACCCATTTTTATACTCTTCCCTTTACTATCTATATAACTGGCCCCTGGTGCATGACAAGCATCTAATAACATCCATAAACCATAATTATCACAAATTTCTTTTAGCTTCTCTGTATTAATTGGAAATCCACCAAATGCGACAGGAATTATTCCTTTATAATAACCTTTTGGTTTATCTGCTAACTTTTTTTCCAATAAATCCAGATCAATTGTATAGGTATTTTCATTAATATCAACAAAATCAACAATCCCTCCACAATATAATATACTGTTAGCACTTGCAGCAAAAGTAATAGGAGATGTAATTACTCTATCCCCAGGTTCTATACCTAAAGCCAAACACCCTAAGTGAAGTGCCGCGGTACCATTGCTTACAGCAATAGCATACGTTGAATCTACATATTCTTGAAAGGAATCTTCAAAAGCTTTTATTTTTGGGCCTTGGGTTAAAAAGTCACTTTGTAATGTTTCCACTACAGCATTTATATCCTCTTGAGTTATTTCTTGTTTTCCATACGGAATAGTAGGTTTTCTTTTAAGCATGGACATGTTTTGCTATTTTCTCTTGTAATGATTTTATGGTTTCCCAATCTTCGTTAGTACCTGAATTATATTCAAAACCTGCAGGTACTTTAATTGCTTGAAATTTTTCTACAAACTCATTTAACTCAAAAGCTGTTTTTGAAGGTAAAATCACATAATAGTTCCCTAAATCCCAAGTATTATATGAATCAGATGCAGTAATCATTTCTTCGTGCAACTTTTCTCCTGGTCTAATACCAACAACTTCTGTTTGACAATTTGGTGCTACTGCTTTTACCAAATCTAAAATTCGATAAGAAGGTATTTTAGGAACAAAAATTTCACCTCCCACAGCATGTTCAATTGCATGGAATATCATATCTACTCCACCATCCAAGGTAATATTAAATCTTGTCATTCCTTCATCAGTTATTGGTAAAATGCCTTCTTTACTCTTCTTTTGAAAAAAAGGAATAACCGAACCATTAGATCCCATAATATTTCCATATCTAACAACAGAAAATACCATATCTCTATTCCCTTTAATATTATTTGCAGCAACAAAAAGTTTATCAGAAGCCAATTTAGTAGCTCCATATAAATTGATAGGAGCACAAGCTTTATCGGTAGATAATGCTACCACAGACTGTACATTATTGATCAAACAGGCACCTATTACATTTTGAGCTCCAATGACATTTGTTTTAACTGCTTCATCAGGATTATATTCTGCTAAATGCACGTGCTTCATTGCCGCAGCATGAATCACGACATCAATCCCTTCCGTAGCTCGAATCAATCGTTCTTTGTCCCTTACATCGCCTAAAAAGTACCTCATACATGGATATTCATCATTTGAAAAATCTTGAGCCATAACAAATTGCTTCTGTTCATCTCTTGAAAAGATAACCAAACGATTGATCTGAGGCCAATTTGACAATATTCTTTTTGTTAATTTTTTCCCTAAAGATCCAGTACCTCCTGTAATTAGTAAATTTTTATGGTTCAAGTTCATAGTTTACATTTTTTAAAGTACTTACATCGATAATTCTATCGGCGTATGTTAAAGTAGTTTTAGATAAGAAATAATTATCATTGTTAGATTTCCATTATTTAAAGAGTGAATAGAATCTGTAATTTCTTTTATGTTTGGTAATATAAGGCAAAGGTTGCTTCATCAAAAAATAAAATTTCATTTTCCAAAAATATCTTTAACAGATTTTAAACGATATTGGTTTTGTTGAGTATAGTCAAACAGCGTATTAGAATAATCATATAACTTTTCTAGAATAGATTTTTGCCTTACAATATGGCCATATCCTTCATCAGAAAGATAGATTTTATAATTAAACACAAATCTTATTTTTCATTAGAACCATATCCATATCCATATCCATATCCATATCCATATCCATATCCATATCCATACTTACCGTAATAGTATTTTAATCTGCTTTTTCTAACTCCATTTAAAATAATTGCATTGCTTTTAATCTTTGATTTTTGTATTATCTCTTCTATAAAATTAAGACCTTTCTTATTTGCAAATTTCACATTCATTACAAATATTGAATGATCTACAATGGATGACAAAACTAAAGCATCTGTAATTAAACCAACTGGTGGAGTATCAATAAATAAATAATCAAAGTTATTTTCCGCAAAATCGAAAAGTTCCTTGACATTATCTGATAAAGCAAGCTCTGAAGGATTTGGAGGTACAGGTCCACTAGGAATAACAAATAAATTTTTCTCAATTTCATTTAGAGAATTTTGAAAAATAGACTTTTTAGAAAGATTTGTAGAGTTACCAATATCATTAGAAATATTTAATTCCTTATGAACTTTAGGTTTGTGCATGTCAAAATCTACAATCAATACTTTTTTCCCAGAGCTTGCAAAAATTCTTGCTATATTAATTGAAGAAAATGTTTTCCCTTCACCTGGATGAATAGAAGTAATTAAAAATGATTTAAAATTCTTACTTTTTTCAGTTTTAGTTAACAAAAAATTCATAGATGTTCGTATTGCTCTAAGAGACTCCACAAAATTATCTTTAGATCTGATTCTAATGTCCATAATTGTACTAAAATCTTGTAAATAAGGAATTCCGCCTAAAATTGGAACATTTGTAGAATCAGATAATTCGTTTACCTGTTGAATCTTTTCAAAAAACAATCTTTTTATAACAGAAATTATTAACGAAATAGCAAAACCGATAATGGTGAAAATTATTATATTCTGATTATTTTTTCCACCCACTATCCCGACAGTTCTTGCTTTTTCTATTATTTTAGTTTGAGGTACAATACCAGATTTTGCAATTGAAGTTGTAGCTCTTTTCTCCAACAAAAAGTCATATAGTTTTTCATTAATTTTAAGTTTTCTTTGTATTGATGCCATATCACGCTCAGAAATAGGTATTTTTTTAACTAATGATTCATAGTAAGCTATTTCACCAATTTCAGCATTAATTTGAGATTCCAAAGCGCTGATTGTATTTTGAATGTAAATCAATAAATCCTTTCTTTGGTTAATTATTTTCTCATTTACTTTATTCAACTCTTGATGGCCGGTTTTAAAACCATGGTTCATCTCTAGCTTCATTAACTGATTTTCATAAAAATCATTAATTGAGTTTTTAAGATATTCGTCATCATTCAAAACATATAAAGCTGGAGGAGAAATGTTTACATCTTTTAACTTGGTTAAGTAGATTATTAAATTTTGCAAAGATTTAACTTTCAACCCCAAATTTCTTTTAGTAGATTTATGAAGCATTAATGTTTGAAAATACTTTTCAGATTCCTTATCTACATTCAATATCCCCTTTTTGTCTCTAAAATTTTGTAACTCATATTGAATGGAATCAATAACATTTACGACATTTTCTAATTGAATATTTATATAGGATGTAGTATTCTCATTAATTCTGAACTGATTTTCTAATGTATATCCAATATACTCATATGCTAAGGTGTCCAATATCATTCTAGACCTCTCAGGTACTTCATCCAATAAATTAACAACCAAAAGAGAAGTGTATTCAATATTCTCAATAGATAAATTAGAAATGATATTATTAACCCAGTAACTATCATTATGAAAAATGATTTGATAATTTATTTCAGAGAAATTTTCTGCTCTTTTAGAATCCAAAAATGTATTTAATTGAGTATTTATTGAGTAATGATTGGTAGTTTGAAGTGAATCAAAATAATGTATTTGGATATGTATGTTCTCATTTAAAACATAACTCAGTTCATATTGATTTTCATTTAAAATTTTAAAAGCTATTGGAATTTCAAAAAGATTTTGATTTAAAACATTTACGTCTACCTTGAAAGGCAACTCGTTAAAAAACTCTTTGGTATTTAATCTTCCAACGATAAAATAAGAACACGATAAGTCTAATCTTTGTAGCACATTTTGCATCATGTCATAGGATCCAATGATTCTTTTTTGATTGGAAATGTCTCCATAATAATTATAAAAACCCAAGCTACTTTGCAGATTTTCTTGGTAATCATAAACATCATTTGTTTTTAGTAGAATTTCAATTTTTGTATTATGATATTCTTTTTGCTTATGATTATATATGTAACCTAAAAGAGCAGCTAATGGAATAATTAAAACAAATAAATACCAATTCTTAAGAACAGCATTTAAAAGCCATATGAAATCATTTTGACTTAATATGTTAGATGTTTTTTTGTTTTCCAATTTTGACAATTATTAATATACAAATATCGTATTTTAACACTAAAAAATAGTATAAAATTAAATAAATCAATACTTTTATAATATAATGAAAAAAAAGTTTTTAGTAATCATAATAATTTTAATCACTCAACAATACTTTTCTCAACCAGGAAGCCCTGGTGGAACACCTTGTTGGCCCCCTCCTTGTATTCCAATTGATGGGGGTATTAGTATTTTCACATTTATTAGTATTCTTTTTGGTTATAAATTTCTTTCAAAAAACAAATAATTGTTTTTCTTTGATTTAAAAAAACCTGAATTTAAATTTCTATTATACTTTATACCGCTTATAACATTTTGGTTTTTTTTCTACCACTATTTATATAAACTTGATGACTTTTTAAATTTTAAAATTGATCTGTTAACAACGTTTTCAGAATTGTTAAGTTATCAGTCAAACTTTCTACTCTCTTTATTTAATTTTGAAACATCTACAGAAATCCAAGGAGATATGATTATTACAAAAATATTAGACTACCCTTACAATCATGGGGTTTGGATTGGTGAGCCCTGCAATGGAATTAAGGTTTTTGGGTTGTTTAGCATTTTTGTAATTGCGTTTAAAGGAAGAATTATAAATAAGATGTGGTTTATTCCAACCGGTATTTTTTTTTTACATATAATAAACGTAATAAGAGTAGCTTTACTCACATACATTTCTGCAGTTAATCCTTTCATTTTAGAGTTTAATCATAATATTACATTTCAAATTATTGTGTATTTTTCTATGCTTGGTTTATGGTTTTGGTGGATTAAGAAATTTTCTAATATAAATGAATCAAAAAATTAAATATCTAGTCCTAATTTTTTTTACCTTAAACTTAGAATTTTTAAGAGATTATATTTTCATAAACATCAATCTTCAAATTGATTTTCTTTTAAGCAAAATTGACCATCTAGTTCCATTTAACTATACAGATTCGAGCATTTATTTGATCATAAAAAACATGAGTATTCAGACTCTAAAAGTTTGCAAGTGGATTTTATCAATTTCTTTTGCCTTATTATACTTTGTGATTGGATATATTGTGTCTATGTGGACATTTAAAAAGAAAAATCATGATGTTTTTATAAAATTATTTTCAATTGGTGGTTTTTCAATTTTATTAATTTCTTTTTTAATTTTTATTACAGGTAAATTATTGAACTTAGAAAACCAAATGAATTTTTATTTTATTTCTTTAGAGTTAAGCCATTTTGTTCAATCTTCATTATATCCAATGTCATTTTTGTTAGTATTTTTCGCTTACAATAGAACAAAAATTTCACTATAATTCTAACTTTGCCCTAAAATTTTCTAAATGTTCAAAGACACCCAAATTGAATCTCTAATTAAAGAAGAGTTAACAAGACAAACCGAAGGAATTGAATTAATTGCTTCCGAAAACTATGCTAGTGAATCGGTCATGATTGCCAGTGGCTCTATTTTAACTAATAAATATGCTGAGGGACTACCAAATAAAAGATATTATGGTGGTTGTCAGGTTGTTGACCAAATAGAACAAATTGCTATTGACCGTTTAAAAAGTTTATTCGGCGCCTCTTGGGCAAATGTTCAACCTCATTCTGGTTCACAAGCTAATGCAGCGGTATTTTTAGCCTGCTTAAATCCAGGAGATGATATACTTGGTTTTGATTTGTCTCACGGTGGACATTTAACTCACGGATCTCCAGTAAATTTTTCAGGTAAATTATACAATGCTCATTTCTATGGTGTCGAAGAAGCAACTGGAACCATTGATTACAACAAAGTAAGAGATAAGGCAAAAAAGATAAAACCAAAAATGATCATTTGTGGGGCATCAGCTTATTCAAGAGATTGGGATTACAAAACATTACGTTCAATAGCAGATGAAATTGGAGCACTACTTTTAGCAGATATATCTCATCCATCAGGATTAATAGCTGGTAAAATATTAAATGATCCTCTTCCGTATTGTCATGTCGTAACAACTACTACCCATAAAACATTAAGGGGGCCTAGAGGAGGAGTAATAATGATTGGTAACGACATTGAAAATCCTTGGGGATTGAAATTTAAATCTGGAAAACTTAAAAAATTATCTACTTTAATAGACTCTGCTGTATTTCCAGGTACTCAAGGTGGGCCATTAGAACATATTATAGCTGCTAAAGCTGTTGCTTTTAGAGAAGCGCAACAAAATGAATACAGAAGTTACATTAAAAAGGTTGTTGAAAATGCTCAAGTTATGTCTGAAGAATTAATGAATTTAGGGTATAAAATAATTTCTAATGGTACTGATAATCACTGTCTTTTAATTGACTTGACAAATAAAGATGTAAATGGAAAAGATGCTGAAAATTCTTTAGGACTGGCCGACATCACCGTAAACAAAAATATGGTTCCTTTCGATACGCAATCTCCATTTATCACCAGTGGTATAAGAATTGGGACAGCTGCTATTACTACTAGAGGAGTCGCAAAAGAAGAAATTAAAATTATTGCTAACTTAATTGATTCAAGTATTAACAACCATCAAAATGAAGCCCAATTATTAGCAATTAAAAATCAAGTAAATGAATTAATGTCATCTAAACCACTTTTTAAATGGTAAAAGAAAAATTATCAGCAAATAACCCCACCTTAAAATCGTGGATAGAAGTCCCCGAAAACAGTGATTTCCCTATTCAAAATCTACCATTTGGAGTTTTTTCAACCAAAACAAAATCTAAACGAGTGGGTGTTGCTATTGGTAGTCAAATTCTTGATTTGGCAAATCTTTACGAACTTGGATATTTGGGTTCTTTAAGCTTTTGTGAACATTGTTTTAACAACGAATTTCTAAATAGAATGATGGGTCATGGGAAAATCGAAATTAGAGAATTAAGAAATAGAATCTCGGAACTTTTAAACATCAGTAATGATGAGCTTTTTAAAGATAAAAAACACCTAGAAATAGTACTTGACCTTCAATCGAGCGCAACAATGCATTTACCAATCAAAATTGGTGACTATACCGACTTTTATTCAAGTGAACAACATGCATTTAATGTAGGTAGTATGTTTAGAGATCCTAATAATGCTTTGCTACCCAATTGGAAGCATATTCCAGTTGCATACCACGGTCGTTCTTCATCCATAATCCCATCTGGACAGGATGTTATTAGACCCAAAGGACAACAAAAACAAGATGAATCAGAGAACCCAATATTTGGAGCTTCTAAATTATTAGATTTCGAACTGGAAATGGGGTTTCTCACTTTTGATGGTAAGCCATTAGGAGAACAAATATCTACAGAAGAAGCCGATGAATTTATATTTGGAATGTGTCTTTTTAACGATTGGTCGGCAAGAGACATTCAAAAATGGGAATATATTCCTTTAGGACCGTTTCTTGCTAAAAATTTTGCAAGTTCTATGTCCTGTTGGATTGTAACTCTAGACGCTTTAGAACCTTTTAGAACCTTGGGTCCTGTTCAAAATCCTAAAGTACTTCCCTACTTACAATATAGAAATGACAAGCATTTAAATATAGACCTCAGTGTTTCTATAAAAATACCTAATGGAGAAGAAAAAGTAGTGACTGAAAGTAACTACAAACACATGTACTGGAACATGAATCAACAATTAGCTCATCACTCAGTAAATGGATGTAATATTAATTGTGGAGATTTGTTGGCCTCTGGAACAATTTCAGGTCCTAAAAAAGGTTCATTTGGATCCATGTTAGAAATTAGTTGGAGAGGAACACAACCAGTTTCAATGCCTGACGGTAGTGAAAGAAAATTTATCAATGACGGTGATACTGTTATATTTAGAGGAGCTGCAACAAATGGTAATTATAAAGTAGGTTTTGGTGAGCTCGTTTCGAAAGTTCTACCAGCAAAATAAAATTCAAGTGGATGAGGTTTTAGAAAATAAAATGATTTTGAATGCCTACAGAGGTGTACTTCGATCCATAAAATCCAGAAGATCTAAAGAGGAAACCAAAATAATTAGAAAAGCCTTCAACCTAGCAGTAAATGCCCACAGAGACGTAAGAAGAAAATCTGGTGAACCTTATATATTTCATCCGTTAGCAGTTGCTAGAATCTGTGGGGATGAAATTGGACTGGGAACTACTTCTATTGTTTGTGCTTTACTCCACGATACTGTTGAAGACACCTCCATTACTCTTGATGATATTGAAAAAATGTTTGGTGGTAAAATAAAATCCATAATAGACGGCTTAACTAAAATATCAGGAGAGTTTGATTTCACAAGCTCCTCACAAGCAGAGAATTTTAAAAAAATGTTTCTTACCATACCAGATGATGTACGGGTTATCCTCATAAAGCTTGCTGATAGGCTTCACAACATGAGAACTCTGGATTCTATGAAAGAGACAAAGAAGCTCAAAATTGCTTCAGAAACTTCTTATTTATACGCTCCTCTAGCTCACAGACTAGGTTTTTTTTCTATTAAAACAGAGTTAGAAGATCTGGCATTTAAATTTACAAACTCCAGTGAGTACAACTCAATTACTAGTAAACTCAAAAAAACTAAAGCTGTAAGAGAACGATTTATTCAAAAATTTTCCTTCCCAATTAAAAAAGAATTAGATGCACAAGGTTTTAAATACCAACTAAAAGCACGGACTAAAGGTATACCATCCATATATAGAAAAACTCAAGAAAAAGGCGTTGATTTCGAGGAAATATTTGATGTATTTGCCTTAAGAATTATCTTAGATTCTAAAGATGAAAAAGCAGATTGCTGGAAAGTGTACAGTATTGTCACAGATTTCTACATTCCAAACCCCAAAAGATTGAGAGATTGGATTTCATATCCAAAACAAAATGGCTATGAATCGTTACACACTACGGTAATGAGTCCAACTGGAAAATGGGTAGAAGTTCAGATCAGAAGTAAAAGAATGGATCATATTGCTGAAAAAGGACTTGCTGCACATTGGAAATACAAAGAAAAATTTCAAAATGATACTCGACTAGATAAATGGATTTCAGACGTTAGAGAAATCATGGAAAATAAGAGTAAGAATACAACAGAGTTTCTAGATGATTTCAAAAACAATCTTTACAGCGACGATATCTATGTTTTCACTCCAAAAGGAGATCTTTTTAACTTACCTATGAAAGCAACTGCACTAGATTTTGCATTTTCAATTCACTCTGATGTAGGGGCAAAATGTATTGGAGCAAAGGTAAATAGTAAGCTAGTTCCTTTAAGCAAAACTCTTCGAAGTGGAGACCAAATTGAAATTCTCACGTCTGATAAACAAGTCCCTAAAGAAGCTTGGTTAGAGTTTGTAATAACATCGAAAGCAAAGTATAAAATTAAACAAAGTTTAAAAGAAGAACACAAGGAAATTTCGGCTAGTGGTAAAGAAATATTAGAAAGAAAATTAAGGAATTTAAAAATAGATTTCTCAGAAAGTAATATTAAAACACTGTTAAAGCATTTTAATTTCGATGAACACATAGAATTCTATTATCAAATTGCCAACGGAAATATTAATCTTGGCAGAATAAAAGAAATTGAACTTAAAGGAAAAGAACTCATATTAAGTAGGTCCTTAACCAAAAGTATTAAAAGCACTTTTGAAAATCTAGTTAAAAAAGTTAAAAAAGATGACGATAGTATTTATATAGGAGACGGAGCCGATGCTAATTTAGACTATCAATTAGCTCCTTGTTGCAATCCATTGCCAGGCGATGCAGTATTTGGCTTTATAACCATAAATGATGGGATAAAAATTCATAGAAATAATTGTCCAAATGCAAAACAGTTAAGAGCAAATTATGCGTATAGGATACTTTCAGCAAAATGGAAAAGTAAAAAAGTAAATGCTTTTATAACGGGACTCGAATTTACAGGAATTGATATAGTTGGTGTAGTAAAAGAGCTTACTAAAATTATTTCTGAGGAGGAAGAAATAAATATGAAATCTCTAAATTTTGACACTAACGATGGTGTTTTTGAGGGGCAGATTATGCTTTACGTATTTGATAAAAGTCATTTAGAGAAATTAATAAATAAGCTAAAGAATATTAATGGAATTGAAAAAGTAGTTAGAATAGAATAATATTCAAGTAATATACTATTTTTACAATGATTAAAACCGATATTATTGGAACATACATCTAATATACAAGAAAGAGTTAGGTTGGTATTTTCTGACTACTTAAGCGAAAAAGGCCATAGAAAAACTCCTGAAAGATTTGCCATTTTAGCAGAAATCTATGGTATCGATGGACACTTTGATATCGAAGAGCTCTATAAAAACATGAAAAATAAAAATTATCGTGTTAGTAGGGCTACTTTATATAATACTATAGAATTACTTATGGATTGTGATTTGATTAAAAAACATCAATTTGGCCAAAACAGTTCTCATTTTGAAAAATCTTTTGAATTCAAACAACACGATCACCTTATTTTAAATAATGGAGAAGTAATTGAGTTTTGTGATCCTAGAATTCAAAATATTAGAAAAACCATCGAAGAAATATATAACGTGAGCATCAGTGATCATAAATTATATTTTTACGGAAAAAAGAATTTCTAATTAATGATCACAGCTATCGAAAAAAAATCAAGCCACATTTGGGTGAAAATTGAAGTTAAGTTAATAAGTGAAGATGATGGTCAAGAAATTAGCAATCGTATTGTCTCAGAATTAAACTCTAGTTTTCCTAATGTAGTAATTGATTTATCGTCATTGAATTACATAAATAGTTCAGGGTTTAATAATTTTTTAAAAATATTGACATCTTCAAGAAATATTGGTGGTGACACTTTTCTATGCAATGCCAACTCATTAATTAATAAACTATTAATTACTACCAAATTAAATACTATTTTTAACGTTCAAAATGAAATAAAAAATCTAGACGATTTTTTAAATAAAAACTAATATGGGAGTTGATGTACTTTTAGGTCTCCAATGGGGAGATGAAGGAAAAGGGAAAATTGTAGATGTATTGACACCTCAATATGATATCATAGCAAGATTTCAAGGTGGACCAAACGCTGGTCATACATTAGAATTTGAAGGAATAAAACATGTTTTACACACGATTCCTTCGGGAATTTTCAGAGACAATGTTGTAAATGTTATTGGCAATGGTGTAGTAATAGATCCCGTCATTTTAAAAAAAGAAATTGATCAGTTAGAAAAATTAGATGTAAACGTTAGAAAAAAACTATTAATTTCCAAAAAAGCTCATTTAATATTACCTACTCATAAATTGCTTGATAAAGCATCCGAAATCGCTAAGGGCAAACATAAAATCGGATCTACGCTTAAAGGTATTGGGCCAACATATATGGACAAAACTGGAAGAAATGGACTTCGAGTTGGTGATATTAACAGTAAGGAATTTAAAGAGAAATACAATCAACTCAAAGAAAAACATTTTGCTCTGCTTAAAGATTCCAGTCTTATTGAAGACATAACATCCTTGGAAACTGATTTTTTAGAAAGCATTAATTACCTCAAAGAATTCGATCATATTGATAGTGAACATTATTTAAATAATGCTGCTAAAGAAGGTAAAAAAATTCTTGCTGAAGGAGCACAAGGCACATTACTAGATATTGATTTTGGAACCTATCCATTTGTAACTTCAAGCAATACCATTACGGCAGGTACTTGTACTGGGTTAGGAATTGCCCCAAATAAAATTGATAAAATAGTAGGTATTTTTAAAGCCTATTGCACTAGAGTTGGAAGCGGACCATTTCCATCAGAACTTGACAACACAGTGGGAGAGCAAATGAGAAAAATAGGTAATGAGTTTGGAGCTACAACAGGTAGAGAAAGAAGGTGTGGTTGGATTGATTTACCAGCTTTAAAATACGCCATTATGATTAATGGTGTTACTGAACTTTCAATGATGAAAGCTGATGTACTTGATTCTTTTGAAGACATATTTGTTTGTACACATTACATACAAGACGGAGATAAAATAGATTATTTCCCTTTTGAATTATCAGACGAAACACAACCAGTATTAAAGAAAATAAAAGGTTGGAATACAGATATAACTAAAACTAGTAATGAAGAAAGCTTCCCGCAAGAACTTTCAGATTATATTAGTTTTCTTGAAAAAGAACTTAATACTCCAATAAGTATCGTATCAGTTGGTCCAAATAGATCAGAAACTATTATAAGATAATTACGTACTTTGTTGTAATAATTCTCGTTTAAAATTTAATGAAAAGTTTTCTTTTAGTAATATATCTTTTTTTAAGTGTCTTTTATTTTAATGTCTCCAGCCAAGTCAAAAAAATAAATTTCACTTCTAAGGAAAGCAAAGGGTTAGTTATTAATGGCAAAAAATTACTCATTCTTTGGCAAGATGTAAAATTCCAACATAAAACAACCAAGCTTCAATGCGACAGTGCAATATATGAAAGGGTTAATAATTCCTTTATAGCGTATAATAATGTTGAAATAAATGAAAACGACTCCTTAAATATCTATGGAGACAGTGTTCATTATTTTGGAAATGAAGAATTAGCATTTATATATGGAAACGTAATGGTGAAATCTAATAAAATAAGTCTCCAAACCGATCAACTTACTTATAATCAAAAATTAAATCAAATATCATACATGGATGGTGCAACAGTAAAAGATATTGAAAAAGGCTATACTATAGAAAGTCAAGAAGGAATTTACCAAGTATCTAAAAAGAATGTTTTTTTTAAAGAAAATGTGGAACTAATCCATGAGGATTATACGATTAAAAGTGATACTTTATTATATTTTACTGAAAACAAAACATCCGATATTAAAGGTAATGCGGTAATAACCACCGAAAATAGCTACATAAATTGCGATAAGGCTTGGTTTGATAACATCAATAAAAATGCATCTTTTAAAGAAAATGTAATTATTAGAGACGAAGACCAAATTCTTCAAGCTGATTCAGTGTTCTATAATGAAATAAAAGAAACATCCTATGCAGAAGGAAATGTAGAAATAATAGATGACTCCAGTAAAATTATTATTAAAGGAATGTATGGAATTTATGACCGTAAAAATGACTCTATAAATGTTTGGGGATATGCCACATTTTCTCAATTTAGTAAAGATGATACCATACAAATTTACGCAGATAGATTTTTAAATTTTCTAGATTCTAACGAAACAATATTTATTTGCTATAATAATGCTGTAATCGATGGCAACTTCATTGAGGGGGACTGTGACTCTATTTATTATAATAAAAGTGATTCATTACTAAAATGTATAAACCAACCTGTAATTTGGATGGACAACAATCAGATAAAAGGGGATGTTGTTGAGTTTAAAGCATTCGATGGTCAAATTTACAACATGGATGTCATTAATGAGGCTTTAATAATAACTAAAAAAGACAGCATTCATTATGACCAAATCAAAGGAGACCAAATCAGAGGGTTCTTTACAAACAACGAATTGAAATCTTTGGACGTAGATATGTCTGGTAAAGCCATATATTACTCGGTAGATGAAAAAGATTCCTCATTGAATGAAATTAATTTTATTTCTAGCGAGTCCATGAAAATTAATATTGAAAAAAATAATATTTCGAGTATTAAATTTTATAAAATGCCCAAAGGTAAAACTGAGCCTTTTGAAGAAGGTGCTGAGAACATCTATTTAGATGAATTTAAGATATTCAAAAAAAGGACTTATCAAGAAAAATACTTAGAACCTAGTGAAGACTCACTAAAAGGCAATTGAATTTTATCTGAATTGTGAGTACAAAAAGAATTAATATACAAAGTAGAATTTGATATTGTTCCATCCTTGACCAAAGCTTCTATATTTTTAAAATCATATATCTGAAGAGACTCAGAAAATAAAAAAGCAACATTATTTCTATTCAAAAAATCTACATTACAATCTTTACTAATTCGGTCGACCCATCTCACTTGTTCATCGACAGCTCTACCACAAATATGTTCCCCTTGGTGCTGAGCACCAACCACAAGAACGTTATTTTTAATAAATTTCATTTGGGCTTGAACTTGATTTCCGTGAGATTTCCAACTACTTATAAAAGTATTAAAAGACAATTTTATTTTATCTTTTAAATTTGAATCTAAAGAATTAAAAGAAGTATAAACCCAAACTTTAGAAATTGGTGACAGTGTAGAAAAGATCATAGCTCGGCGGCATTTACAATGAGCTCTGCAATATCCAATACTTTAATTTTCTCTTCTTTTTCAAAATGTTTTACACCATCAGTCATCATGGTATTACAAAAAGGACAACCAGTTGCAATGTAGTCTGGACTAACTTCCAAAGCATCTTCCGTTCTTTCAATATTTATTTCTTTTTTACCTTTTTCTGCTTCTTTAAACATTTGTGCACCACCAGCTCCACAACATAGACCATTAGCTTTTGATCTTTTCATTTCAGCTAATTCTGCATCTAATTTTTGGAGCACCTCTCGAGGAGCCTCATAAACATCATTAGCTCTTCCAAGATAACACGGGTCGTGAAAAGTGATCTTCTTACCATTAAAATCTCCCCCTCCTTTTAAAAGTAATCTACCTTCTCTAATTAATTGATTTATTAATTGAGTATGATGGACTACTTCAAAATCTGCACCTAATTCAGGGTACTCATTTTTTAATGTATTAAAACAATGAGGGCATCCAGTAACAATTTTTTGAATTTCATAACCTTTTAGTAACTCTATATTTTGAATCGCTTGCATCATAAATGCAAATTCATTTCCTGCTCTTTTTGCAGGGTCTCCAGTGCAAGATTCCTCAGCTCCTAGAACAGCAAATTTGATATTGCAATAATTCAATATTTTAACAATTGCTTTTGTTATCTTCTTCGCTCTATCGTCGAAACTACCAGAACATCCAACCCAGAATAAAATATCTGGTCGCTCGTTATTAGCTATCATTTCAGCTACCGTAGGAACTTTTAATTTATCCATATACTAATTATTCTTCTGCCCATTTAATTCTATCAGCTTGTGAAAACTGCCATGGAGCACCATTATTTTCGATGTTGGTTAACATGCCTGTTAAATCCGATGGTACTTTGGACTCTTCCATTACCAAATATCTTCTTAAATCAATTATAACTGAAAGTGGATCGATATTAACTGGGCACTCTTGAACACACGCATTACAAGAAGTGCAGGCCCAAATTTCTTCCTCTGTAATATAATCTCCCAATAAAGATTTATCATCCTTAAAATCTTGTCCATGTACCCTTTTATTTTTACCGACTTCCTCTAATCTGTCTCTAGTATCCATAATTATTTTTCTTGGACTTAACTTTTTGCCAGTTAAATTTGCTGGACAAGCAGAAGTACACCTACCGCATTCGGTGCACGTGTATGCATCCATAAGACTTTTCCATGATAAATCTTCAACATCTTTTGCTCCAAATCGATCAGGTACAGCATCCCCTTCAACAGGATTTGCGTAAGGATCAAAATTAGGATCTAACATTTTAGAAACTTCGTCCTTTACAGAGTTTAAATTATTAAAAGCCCCATTCTTATTTAAGTTACTATAATAGGTATTTGGAAATGCCATTAAAATATGAAAATGCTTAGAAAAAGGTAAATAATTTAAAAAAGCAAAAACAACTAAAATATGACCCCACCAGCCAATTCTTTCAAGTATAATTAATGTGTCAATATTAAATTGATTGAAAAAATAAGGTGCTGTTAACGATGAAATAACAAATCCAAAAGATCCAGATCCATTAACATGAGATTGACCTTTTAGGTAAAGAGATTCATCGGCTCCATTCATTGTGAAAACACATATCAAAAGTACAATTTCAAGGTATAAAATAATATTGCCATCAAGTTTAGGCCAACCATTCATTTCTGACATTTGAAAGCGAGGAATTGTAATTAGGTTTCTTCTGGTGAGAAAGATCAATGTTGCTATAAAAGCCAAGACAGATAATATTTCTATGGTATTGATTAAAAGAATATAAACCCCTCCTAACTTATTCCAAAAAAATCGATGACTACCTGTTAATCCATCAATAATTATTTCAATTAATTCGGTAGATGTAAAAAGAAATGCAACATAAATGAAAAGGTGAAAAAGAGCAGGCAAAAAGCGTTGAAACATTTTTTTTTGTCCTAAAGCAATGAGTAATGTTGTCTTTATTCTTTTAAGTTTTTGATCGGATCTGTTAAGAGGTTTTCCTAATAATATGTTTTTTCTGATTTTTGAAATATTGTAACCAAAAAATCCAAAACCTAGCAATAATAATATAGCAAATATTAACTGACTTAACATGAAAAAAAATTAACAACTGTTAATTAAGAGAATCTCCAGCAAATTTCTTTAAAAGCTTTTCATCTCTTGAATCTAAAATACTTTTATCCTTACCTCCAAAAATACTAAATTGAACATAACGTTTAGGTTCTGTTTTAATATTTTCTATAAGTCTAGTTGCCTCTTCAAGCATTATGTTTACGGAATAATACATGGTAGAATCTTTAATTAAATGAGTAAGAGTTCCATCTCCATGTTGAATATCGTACAATATTAAATTAACTTCTTTCAAAGATTCTTTAGCATTCTCAATAGTAGCGCTAATGTCTGATGCTATAAGTGTATCTGATAAGTCGGAGGCGTTCTGCAATATTTTATTAATTACCTCATTGCTTTCTTTTAAGTTAGTTGTAATTGTTTTAACATTTAGTATAATATCACTAATATTACTTCTCTCCGATTTCACCAAACTACTGATTTCTAAAGAGACTTTTTCTAAATTTCTTATTGAGTTTTTTATACCGTCGAATGATGCATCTAAATTATCCGTATTTCTACTGAAAATGGCTTCTATCGTTTTAATAGCAGAATCTGCTGTACTTATTAATTCGTTAGTTTTTTTCTCTAAAGGAAGAAGTCTTTCGTTAATTTGATCTTCTAACGCCAATGAAACTGACGATGGAATGGTATCCTTAGCTTGATGAAAAGTAGATGAGTCTCCCCAAGCAATATCTAAATACGCACCAGAAAGCAAATCAGAATTAAGTAAAATCGTAGAACCTTTTTGAAGTTTTTGAACATTAGGATTCGTAAGCTCAAATTCCACTAAAATGGAATTAAAGTTTTGAGGATCAAATTTAACGTTAGTTATAATTCCCACCTTAAGACCATTTAAATTGACAGATCTTCCAGTGGTAAGTCCTTCAGTATTTGTAAACTTACTATAGTAAACATATCTTGACTTCCAAAGCTCTTGGCCTTTTAGAAAATAAGAACCTACGACAATGATAAATAGTCCTACAATTGATATGATTCCAATTAAAAATTGTTTTTTAAACTTCATTTAATTTTTTTACTGCTTTACCCAGTTTAATCTTTTACCATCTTGAAAAGAAATTACAAAAGCCGATTCATAACCTGAATTTCTAACCTGTTTCAATTCTTCATTAATTACTTTTAAATCTGAACTTAGTCCAAAGGTATATTTATAAAATTTTCCACTAATATACACTTCTACGCCTTTTAATCCATTAAAGTTTTCTGGAAGTGTAGGTATTTTTACACTTGAAGTAGCCAATTGGACTTTATAAACCTTGCCGGTGTCTAAATAATTAACTTTATTAATTACCTTTTTTTGATCGTTAAATTCTGAAAGAGACTCATCTACATTGTCGTATTTATTCTTATAATTTTTAAAACCTTCAAAGAGATGATTTGCTAATTTTAACTGTCCAGATTTTGAAATTAATAGCTTTTCGTCTTTTGGATTTGATAAGAAACCTAGTTCTACCAAAACAGCAGGCATGGTTGCTCTGTACAATACCATAAATCCCGCTTGCTTCACCCCTCTATTCCTTAAACCAAGTTTTAATTTAGAGTCTTTTTGAATAGAATTTGCAAGAATTAAACTTTGGTCTAAAAAAGCATTTTGACGCATAGACAATGCTATGTAAGCATCGGGGTCGTTAGGGTTAAATTCTGAATAAGTTTGCTGGTTGTTTTCCTCCATTAAAATAGCTGAATTTTCAAATTTAGCAACTTCTAGAGCAGCCTGTGACTTATGTAATCCTAGCACCCAAGTTTCAAAACCATTTGCGGATGGAGCCTCAATCGCGTTAGCGTGAATTGAAATAAATAAATCTGCACCAATTTCGTTGGCAATCTTAGCTCTTTTTGCCAATCCTATAAATCTATCATTGTCTCTAGTATAAATTACTTTAACGTCTGGAAAGTTCTTTTTAATTAAATCACCTAGTAACAAACTTACTTTGAGTACCACTGTTTTTTCATAGTTATTGTTAGGACTTATTGCTCCCGGATCTTTTCCTCCGTGCCCGGGATCTATAACGACAGTATTAATTCCTAATCCTGTTTGAGAATAAGAAATTTGCAAACAAAATATCAAAAGAAACAACAAGAAATACCCTCTTAATATAAGTACCATTATATTTGTATAATTTAATTTCAGTTTTTTCGTTTGAAAAATAAATTTTCTTTAGAGTTGATCAAATAAACTATGAACGAACTTTTTCTCAAATTTAAGTTCCTTAACGGGTTATTAAAAGAATACTTTGCTCTATTTATACTCTTTTTAGTGTTAATAAACACTAATAGTGTTTTCTCACAAGAAGATACTCTTCAAAAATCCAGCCAATTAGAAGCCACCTTAAACTGGAATGCTAAAGACTCCATCATATTAGACATGACTAACAAGGAAACATTTTTATACAATGATGGACATATTGATTATGGTGAAATTGTTTTAGATGCTTGTTTTATTAAATTTAACTTTGAAACTAAAACTGTATTTGCCAGGTATTGTCTCGATTCAAATAATCAAAAAATTGGTAAACCTATTTTGTCTGATGGATCTACCTCTACCACCTCCGATTCCCTAAAATTCAATTTTAAAACTAAAAAAGGAATTACTTATGAAGTAAAACTTCAAGAAGGTGAAAGCTTTATACATGGTCAAAAAGTAAAAAGACAAAACAATGGAGATATTCATATTAAAAATGCACTTTACACAACTTGTGATTTAGACCATCCTCACTTTTACTTTAAATTGAGAAAAGCGGTTATTAAACCAGACGATAAAATTGTTTCGGGTCCTGTTAATTTATATATAGCTGAAATACCCACACCACTTGGTTTGCCTTTTGCCTTTCTTCCAAATAAGAAAAATAAAAGTTCTAACGGGATTCTCATACCTACTTACGGTGAATCTCAAGGTTTAGGTTTCTATTTACTTGGCGGTGGCTATTATCATCAGTTCAAAAATGGTAAACTAAGTACTTCATTAACTGGAGATATTTACAGCAAAGGTTCTTGGGGATTGGCTAACACCACAAAATATAAAGTAAGATATAAGTACAACGGTCAATTTCAATTTTCCTACAGAAATGTTGTAAGTGGAGAAAAAGATTTTCCAGATTTTAGTAAATCTAGAGAGTTTTTTGTTAGATGGAATCATCAAAACGACGCCAAACTAAATCCTGGAAGCACTTTTAAAGCCCTTATTAATGCTGGAACTACTACTAATTTTAGAAACGATTACAACAACATATCTGCACAAAATTACTTGACCAATACATTCAATTCTAATATAGCATGGAGTAAAAGGTTCAAGGGTAAAATCAGCTCCAATTTAAATACTAATTTAAGACATACTCAAAACGGAAATACAGGACAAATGATTTTCACCTTACCAGAAATAGCATATAATGTAAATAGATTTTATCCGTTCAAAATGTTAAGGAAAAACAGCATTAACAAGAATTTTATTCATGATATTATTGACCAAACCAATATTAATTATCAAATGAACACAAAGAATCAAATAAGTGTGAACTCCTCAGATCTTTTCAGTAGTAACCCAACAGAGTTATTTTCTAATGGGAAAAGTGGTATGAGACATAACATTAACGCATCAAGTTCCATAAAACTATTTGGTAAAAATGTAACCATAAACCCGGCTTATAAATTATCTTCTTTATGGTATTTAGATCAATTATCTAAATCTTGGGATGATGTTGAAAATCTGGTAATAAACGATACCGTCAAAGGCTTTTCGCAACTATTCTCTCAGAGTTTCAGTGCTTCTGCAACAACTAAAATTTACGGTTTTTATAAATTCGCCAAATTCTTAAGAGGAAAAAACGATTCAAAAATTAGACATACTTTAACTCCTAATGTAAACTTCACCTATCGACCAAATAATCATCCTTTATCTACCTATCAATCAGACTCTTTAAAAAACACACAAACCTACTCCCCATTTTCAAATAATATTTATGGTACGACAAACTCCTTTGAATCTGGGAGATTGGGTTTTAGTTTAATAAATTCATTGGAACTTAAAAAAAGAAATTTAAAAGACACAACAGAAACAGAACCCTTTATAAAAACTAAAATCTTAGACAACTTAAGTATATCTTCTGGGTACGACCTTATTAAAGATTCTTTTCAATTGGATAACATCCAACTAATTGGCCGAACCACTTTATGGAAAAAAGTAAATTTTAGATTTGGTGGAAGACTTGACCCCTATCAGTATTTAAACGGTAAAAGAGTAGATAATTATCAGTTTTCAGAAAACAGAAAATTAGGAACCATCAAATCAGCAAATTTGGCCATAGGCACCAGCTTAAAATCTCCTAAAAATAATAAAGAAGAATATGAAAGTGATAAAGGGCCAAAAGAAGAGTTAGATATGATAAATTCTAATACTGATATGTATCTTGATTTCAATATCCCATGGACAATTGGTATAGATTATAAAATTGATTACAGAAGAACAATTAATACTAGCACCGACACATCATACATTACACAGAGTGTAGGATTGAGAGGAGATTTTAGCATCACCAAAAATTGGAAAATTTCTTATATGACAAATTACGATTTCGTAAATAAAGAATTTAGTTTTACCTCGATTAATATTGCAAGAGATTTACATTGTTGGCAGATGAGTTTCAATTGGATACCAATTGGTTTTATGAGAAGTTATAATTTAAATATAAGTGTTAAATCATCCATTCTTCAAGATCTCAAATTACAACGAAGAAAAACATGGTACGACAATAATATACCCTAATGAAGAAAACTATAAACATCCCTAACGCACCTGTTCCGGTTGGTCCTTACAGTCAGGCTGTTGAATACAATGGATTATTAATCGCAAGTGGTCAAATAGCAATTAATCCTATTGATGGAATTTTGAACACAGCGTCTATTTCAGAAGAATTGACTCAAATTTTCAAAAATATTGATGCGTTATTAACTGCCTCTAAACTTGAAAGAGAAAATATTTTAAAATGTAGTATTTTCCTAAAAAACATGGATGATTTCGAAGTTGTAAATAAAATTTATTCCAATTTTTTTAACGAACCTTATCCTGCAAGAGAGACTGTACAGGTATCAAGATTACCTAAAGATGCCAATATAGAAATCAGTTTTATTGCTGGAAAATAAGGAGCTAACTTAAATTTAAGAATTCATTCCAAAGTGGATCTATTGGAGGATTGGCTGAAATGGTAAGTAATTCTTTTTTTATAGGATGAACAAATGAAATACTTTTGGCAAACAAGTGAATTCCACCATCTTTATTAGTTCTTTTAGCACCGTATTTAACATCTCCTTTAATACTACAACCCATAAAAGATAGTTGTACTCTAATTTGATGATGTCTTCCGGTTAAAGGATTTATTTTTAAGTAAAAATAGTTTTTACTTCTGCCTACAAGTTGATAGTTTAAAATTGCTTTTTTACTTTCTTTAACTTCAATTTCATAAGCTCTTGACCTGTTTTTTTCCTGATTCTTTTTTAACCAATTAATTAACTCTCCTTCTTCCAGAGGGGGTTTCTCTTCAACAATTGCCCAATATTCTTTACTAACTTCTTTCTCCCTAAAAAGAGCATTCATTCTGGATAAAGACTTAGAGGTTCTGGCAAATATAATAACTCCTCCAACTGGTCTATCTAAACGGTGAATTATTCCTAAAAAAACATCACCTGGCTTTTTATATTTTCTCTTTATATAGGCTTTTACTTTTTCTGCAAGTGTTTCATCCCCAGTCTTGTCAGACTGGATAATTTCACCAGCTAACTTTTTCACAGCTATGAGGTGATTGTCTTCGTATAATACCGTAAAACTCAAATTAATATTGTTCTTTAGAATTTGGGAAATCTTGGGATTTCACATCTTTTTTAAAATTACTACAGGCTTTTAAAATTTCTAAATGTAGATTGTGGTATCTTCTTAAAAACCTTGGAGAGAACTCCTGGGTAATACCCAACATATCGTGCAACACCAAAACTTGGCCGTCTACACCACCACCAGCACCAATTCCAATAACTGGAATATCTAATTTTTCAGCTACAATAGTTGCTAATTTGGCTGGAACTTTTTCTAATATAAGAGCAAAACAACCTGCTTTTTGCAAAAGTAACGCATCTTCTATTAATAGTTTTGCTTCTTCCTCTTCTCTAGCTCTAACTGTGTAAGTTCCAAACTTATAAATTGATTGAGGGGTTAACCCTAGATGTCCCATTACTGGAATACCGGCTGAAAGTATTCTTTCTACTGATTCTATCACTTGTTTCCCGCCTTCCAGCTTTACCGCATGAGCCTCTGCCTCTTTCATTATTCTAACAGCTGATCTTAAAGCCTCTAAAGAATCTCCTTGATAATTACCAAAGGGAAGGTCTACAACAACTAATGCTCTACTAATGGCCCTAATAACAGAAGAAGCATGATAGATCATTTGATCAAGAGTAATGGGTAGAGTTGTTTCATGACCAGCCATAACATTTGAAGCTGAATCACCAACCAAAATAACATCAATACCAGCTTGATCTACAATTTTTGCTATCGAAAAATCATAAGCAGTCAACATCGATATTTTTTCATTTTGACTTTTCATTTCTTGAAGAACATGAGTAGTCACTCGCTTTATATCTTTATGTACAGACATTTGTTAATTTTTTACAAATTTGATATTTTATTCGATAAATAACTGTATTATTTCTTTTTTTTAAAGGATGAAGGTTATATCTACATTTTATACTACTGTCTATTTCCTTACTATTTACATATTATTTCCACTAATCAATTTTTGCAATCATATTAGCGGAGTAATTTCCGATAGTAATGGAGAACCTTTACCATTTGCCTCCATTTATATAAAAAACTCTACTTATGGAGTAAGCTCTAATGCCTTTGGAGAATATTTCATAGAATTAGAAGACGGGCAATACACCATCGTATACAGTTACATAGGTTTTCAAAATTTTGAAAAAACCATAAAACTCAAAGACCATTCTCAAAAAATAGACATTCAACTGTTGGCAGAAGATCAAAATCTAATTGAATATGAAGTCGTTTCTAATACTAAAAATAAAGCTTTAGAGATAATTAATGAAGTAAAAAAAAATAAGAAGAAATTTATCCATAGGAGTAATTCATCCATTGAATATTTGAAAAATACGATTGAAAAAAGACAGTATAAGTTAAAAAGAAAAGATACCATAGAGATTTGGCAATTAGATACTTCAGAACAAATTAATTTTAAAAATGATGTATTAAAATTCATTGAGTCGTACGGAAGATTATACAGAATTAACCAAAATAATAATTTTCGGGATTATAAGGCTTACCACGATTTTGCAGACACTAAAGAAGAACAAGATTTTGTATTGATTCAATCGTTTGAAGATTTTGGAGAATATAATATAACTCCTAAATATGAAGCAAATGATGATTATGAAATTTTAAATAATTTATCAGAAATTGAATTCAATTTATTTTTAAACAACATCAATGTTTCTATTTCTAATAAACCTATTATCTCCCCACTTGCACCAGGGTCCAGAACTTATTACAAATACGATTATTTAGGGTTTATACCTACTGAAGATTCGAACAAAATTTTTAAAATAAAGATAACTCCGAGGTTTAATAACGAGCCTCTTTTAAAAGGCATTTTATTTGTAAAAGATAGCAGTTTTAATATTGAATCTTTAGAACTAAAACTCAGCGGACCTATTCAATCAGAGTTTAAAATTGAAAACTTTCATGTTATTCAAAATTACCAACAATTAGGAAATCAAAATTTATTGAAAAGAAAAATTATCGATTATAGTATAAAAGAAGATATTCATAAAATTCTTGGTAATACCGTAGCTATTTATGATGATTTTAAATTTAAAGAAAAAGTACCTGAATATTTTAAAAAAAATCAAATCAAATATTTTGCAGACTCCTCATTTTCAAAAAATAATGAGCAATGGAATGAGTTTCGGCCTTTGGATTTAAAAGAAAATGAAATAGAATATGTCAGATACACTGACAGTCTTCGTCAATATTATCAAAGTGAAGAGTATGCCTTAAAACAAGACAGTGGTTACAATGAGATTACCTGGGCTAAATTGTTATGGGAAGGAATAGGGCGAAAAAACAGATATAAAGGCTATTCATTTTATGTATGGCCAGTGATTTCGCAATTTAATATTTTAGGAGTTGGTGGGTATAGACATAATTTAGGATTTAATTATAACCAAAACATAAGTGACCAATATAAAATTAGTACCCAAAATAGAATTGATTATGGTGTTGCAAATAAGGACTTTAAAGGATCTACAAATATTTCAATTATCTCCAATAAGAAAAAATACAAGCAACTTACTTTAGCAATTGGAGATGAATACAAGGTAATAAACAGATTTCCTTCTATAATAACCGCATTTTCACGAAGTAATTATGTAAGATCCCAACAATTAGAAACTGCTTACAGAACTGAAATTTTAAATGGTCTTTACAGTGAGTGGAAAATCTCCTATTGTTTTCAAACTCCTATTGATAATTTAGATCTTTCTACAGATTGGTTCTCACCTCTCGATTCTGCAGCAAGCTTGGCACCAATTCGTTTTAATCCATACACTAAATTAGAGAGTAGAATTCAAATTACTTGGCTGCCTTTTCAAAAATATTACTACAAAAAAAATAAAAAAATTGTTTTAGGAACTAAATTTCCAACAGTAAATATAATTTACCGAAAAGGAGTTCCAAAACTGTTCCAAAGTGAAGTGAATTTTGACTACTTAGAAGTGGGTGTAAATGATGAGTTCTCCGTACCTCATTTAGGCAAATCTAAATGGAATGTGCAGCTAGGATCTTTTTTAAACAAAGAAAACCTTAGAGTAATTGAATGGAAATATTTTAGAGGATCGGACCGTGGTTTTTTTAGTAATCCATTAACATCACTGCAACTTTTAGGGCCTACTTTACTGACTCAAAATTCTTTCTTTAGGGCTAATTATGTTCATAGTTTTGATGGAAATATTCTTAATAAAATTCCAATAATTAATAGATTAGGTTTACAACTCTCCGGTGGTGCAGCTAGCTTAATAATTCCAGATGTTGGTTATCAGCACCTAGAAGTATTTTTGGGGATCTCAAGACCGTTTAAAATCTTTGGTGGACTGGTTAAATTTGGAGTTTTTATTGCCAGTTCAATTAATTCAGAAAATGGTTTAGAATCTGAATTTAAACTTGGCGCCAATGGTTATAATTCCATGAGAGACCAGTGGGACTATTAATTCCTTAAAGGAATATTTCTGAGAACTTCAATGAGTAAGCTCCAGAATTTTTCGACCGATTTGATATGAACTTTTTCATCTGGGGAATGTGGGTTTTTTATGGTAGGGCCAAAAGAAATCATGTCTAACCCCGGATAACGTTCATTTAAAATTCCACATTCTAACCCTGCATGACATGCTTGAACTTTTGGATCTTCATGGAACATGGATTTATAGATGGAAGTCATTATATCCAAAATTGGTGAGTTTGTATTAGGTTCCCAACCAGGATAAGAACCTGTATGTTCTACATTTGCATCTATATTTAAAAAAGAAGAACCAACGGTTTTTGCGATATCTATTTTTGAACTTTCTAAAGAACTTCTTTGAAGACTCTGGGTTATAAAGTTTCCATCTTTTAATACGACTCTTGCTAATGAAGAAGAAGTTTCAACTAGACCAGAAATGGTTTGACTCATCTTGAAAACTCCATTAAAGGTAGCAAAAATAGCATTTATGATCTCTGAAGAATCTTTAGCAGAAATACCTTGCTTAGGACTCTCGATTTTATTAACTTCTATGTTTAAATTAGGCTCACTAACAATAAGTTCATTTTTGATAGCAGCTACAGTTTCGTCCAATTTATGAAGATATTCTTCGCTATTAACAATAATTTTAGAAATAGATTCTCTTGGTATAGCATTTCTTAAACTTCCCCCATTTATTTCTGAAATAATTAAACCAAACTCTCTTGCTGGATCTAGCAATCTATTCATGATCTTATTGGCATTGCCTCTTTCTAGATGGATGTCCATTCCTGAGTGGCCACCTTTCAATCCTTTAACAATAATTTCAAAAGCCAGTCCATTAGCTATTTTTACTAATTGATAAGATTTAGAAGTATTAGTGTCTACTCCTCCTGCACAACCAATACTAAATTCATCATCGTCCTCAGTATCTAGATTTAATAATATTTCACCATCTAAAATACCTTGTTCCAGCTCAAATGCGCCAGTCATTCCAGTTTCTTCATCAATGGTAAACAATGCTTCCAATGTGGGGTGCTCAATGTCTTCACTAGCAAGAAGAGTCATAATACTAGCAACACCCATACCGTTATCTGCTCCAAGAGTAGTTCCTTTAGCTGTTACCCAGTCACCATCTATATAACTTTGAATTCCTTGAGTTTCAAAATTAAAATCAGTTGCTGCATTTTTCTGGTGGACCATATCTAAATGACTTTGTAGAATTACAGTTTTTCTGTTTTCCATTCCAACGGTTGCTGGCTTCTTTATTATTACATTTCCACTTAAATCGACATAGGTTGTCAAATCTAATTTCTTTGCAAAAGCTTTCATGAAAGCTATTATTTTCTCCTCTTTTTTTGAAGGTCTTGGGATAGCATTTAAATCTTCAAAATTATTCCATACAGCTCTAGGGGCTAAATCTCTTACTTTCATTTTAATTCTCTTTTATAAAATTGGTACCCTCCAAAATCTTTAATCAATTTTAAGTTTTTGGATTCATTTAATTTAAAAATAGGTTTTTGTTTTCTTGCTACGAAATAGACTGACCTATCAACATTTCCATTGATCAACCAATCTAAAACTTGGTTATTAAATTTATATTTTTCTTGTCTATTTAAATCATTTAATGAGTTAACTGAAAAAATATTTTCTAAAATTTCATCCTTTTTAAGAAACAATTGATCTTCTTTTGATAATTTATCTATTTCAGCGTAAAAATAATGAGCATAGCTTTTAAAACCTACAGTTGTTACATACTTTTTTTCTTTCGAAATGTCCTTGTAAAAAGAAATAACTGAGCCTTGAATTGCTGAATCAACTTTAGGTATTATAAAACAACTAATTAGTGAAAATGTAAATCCAATTAAAACACTGTAAATAGCTAAACTTTTAATATAGTTTTTTGTTGGTTTCCTCAACCAAATAAAATTTGCAAAAACTAAAATTAAAGGGATTAACCATTCCCAACCCCTCCAATTCAAATTTAAAGCTAAAAGAACCTGAACGTTTGGATCTGGAATGTAATTAATTAATATTGACTTATTAAAAATCAATAAGTACAATAAGATAGCAAGTAAAAGGCCAATAGTAGTTCCAAAAAATAATAAAAAGAATTTTAAGAGTTTATTCAAATCTTTACCGTTCATAATTTTATAGATTTCTATAGCAGCTAAGAAAGATAATGGGACGTAAGCCATTGAAGAATAATGTATGATTTTTGTAGTAACAACTGTAAATAGAATTAAAACAGTCCATAAAACAATGCGCATTATTCTTTCAAAAGATATTTCTGAACCAGATTTTTTATAAGTATTTGATAAAGCAAATAATGAAAACGGCATACACCCTATTAAAACAACAACAAAATGATAATAGGGAGGTTGTTTATGTCCCGCAACTGGAACAGAAAAGAGCTCTATTTGATATTGAATAAATTCAACAATAAACCAGGGCCCTTTATGAACTAATTCGAAGACATACCATGGGGAAGATATAATTACTGTTGGAATAATAAATAATACAAGGTGCTTAATTAAAGGTGGTTTTCGAATAAATATCAAATAAACTACAGAAGATATAATTACAATAAGCAATCCGACAGGACCTTTAGTTAATATTGCCAATCCAGAAAATAAACCAGAAATAATTATATTTTTTAAAGGATTTGATAGCGTATATAAATGAAAGAAATAAATAGATAAGAAAATGAAAAGATTGAAATAAGGATCAATAATTCCAGATCTAAAATAGAGGTTTGGTAAAAACCCACTCAAGAAAATAATGGACCATATCCAGCCAAAATTTCTATTTTTAAGTTTAGTACCAATATTGAAAATAATTAAAGGAACAAAAACTGAAAGTAGAGCATTAGGAAATCTTGCTGCAAAACTGCTAACTCCAAATATTTTCATTGAAAGTACTTGTAACCAAAAATATAACGGCGGCTTTTCATGAAATGGTTCAAAATTTATCATCACCTGAAAAAAGTTGTCAGACAAAATCATCTCTCTAGATGACTCAGCAAAATTAATTTCGTCCCAGTCAAATAAATTAAATAATCCAATAAATGGTATTATTAATAGAAATGCGTAAAAACAGAAAAATAAAAACGGTTTGAAATCATTTAACTTCATATGCTTTTACCAAAGAAAGGAGAAATTGAAATTAAGTTATTGGAATACTTAATGGTAAGTAAAGAAATTACAGACCCTATTAAAGATCCAAACCAAACATCAACTAAAAAATGTTGTGAAAGGTATATTCTTGAATAGCCAATTACAAAAGAAATTATTATAAAAAAGACGGACCAAAAATTTGATTTTAAAAAATGACATATTGCTATAAAGAAACAAAAAGCTAGTGCAGTATGTCCACTTGGAAATGAAAAGCTGTCATACAATTTTACTCCATCTACAATATGCCAAGTGCCCTCATTTATTAATTCTTTGAAAAATTTACTAGGTCTAAAAAAATCTGCAAACACAATTCGCTTAAGGAACTGTATAATAATGGTGGTAAAGACCAAAGAAAAAATTGTTAGAATACCCATTCGACGATTAATGAAAATAAATATAATTCCTAACAAATAAAGTAAAACCCCGTCTCCTAGGTAAGTGACGTATTTAAAAAACACATCCAAAGTATTTGTATGAACTTGATTAACTTCTTTTGAGAATTCATGATTACCAATAAAAATCAAGCAAAACAGACCGATAAACATAAAAACAGACCAAATAAACCATAAAAAATGGTGTTGTTTTATTAATGAAATAAGATTTATTTTTTTCATTTTAAAATCTTCCAATTTATAAGCCCAATTTTCGTTAAAAAATATTTTATTGAAGTATAAATTACACCTAATCCATAAACTGAGCTTCTTTGAAAGTTAATTGATGACGCTTCTTCAAAATATTTCGTTGGACAAGTTATTTCACCTATCTCATTACCCTTGAACATGATCTGTGCCAACATTTGATTATCAAAAATAAAATCATCAGAATTAGAATTGAAATTGATACTTTTTAAAACATCAGCAGAGAAAGCTCTATATCCCGTATGGTATTCAGATAGTTTTTGATTCATTAAAATATTTTGAAATAAAGTCAGACACCTATTGGCAATGTATTTGTAAATGGGCATACCTCCTTTCAGGGCACCTTTTCCCAGAATTCTAGATCCTAAAACTACTGGATATAGTTCGTTGGCTATCAAATAACACATACTTTCAATCAACTTTGGGGTATATTGATAATCCGGATGAAGCATTACAACAATATCAGCTCCTAACTCAAGTGCTTTATTATAGCAAGTCTTTTGGTTGCCTCCATATCCTTTGTTGAATTCGTGTCTTATTACATGATTAATGCCCATCTTCTTAGCTAAGTCATAGGTGTTATCAGATCCATGGTCATCTACTAAAATTACGTCGTCTACTACTTGAAAAGGAATTTCGTTGTAAGTCTTTTCGAGAGTCTCTGATGCATTATATGCAGGCATTACAACTACTACTTTTTTCTTATTTATCATCTCCGATTAATTACGCCAAAATTACACATTAATAAATGAATAGTTAAAATCCTGTATAATTTTGACTAATTTGCATTTTAAGGATTTATATATGGATTTTAAAAATATTACAAATATAACAGGAAGCTTTTCTTCTAAATCTTTGAAAGGAGATTTTACTGGAGGATTAACTGCAGCTATTATTGCCTTACCAATGGGTTTGGCATTTGGACTTCAAAGTGGATTAGGTCCTCAAGCTGGTTTGTATACTGCAATTTTGTTGGCTCTTGTCGCTTCAATTGTCGCAGGAACCAAAACTTTAATTAGTGATCCTACTGGACCCATGACAATTGTTGCTGCAACTATCATAGCAACTGCAGGATTTAGTGAAGACCCTACGAAAGCACTTCCATTAATTATATTATCGTTTGCTTTAGGAGGTGTTTTTCAAATATTATTTGGACTTATTCGAGTTGCTCAATACGTAAAATATATTTCTTACCCTGTTCTTTCTGGATTTATGGGAGGAATTGGAGTAATTATCATTCTTACTCAATGGCATACATTTTTAGGGGGGGAGCGACCAGGTGGAATATTAGATATTATAATGGATCTTCATACTCCAATAATTGAGTACCATTGGAGTTCTATTATACTTGGAGGCTTAACATTAATTTTTATTTATTTCATTCCTAAAGTTTCTAAAAAAATCCCTGCTGGATTACTTTCCTTAATTATTGGAACTCTCATCTCATTCAGTTTCAAAAAAGAATGGGGTTGGCATTGGGATTTTTCAACAATCGGAGAAATACCAAATGATCTACCAAAAATAATACTTCCTTTTAGCGATTTTTTAAACATCTCTTTTGCAGATTTTAGTGTCGCGGTTGTGAGTGGGTTAACCCTTGCTGGTCTTGGGACAATTGACACCCTACTTACATCTGTAGTAGCAGATAATTTAACTAAAACTAAACACAATGGAAATAGAGAATTAATAGGCCAAGGAATTGGAAACTTCATAGCTGCTTTATTTGGTGGATTACCAGGGGCAGGCTCTACTACAGGAACTGTTGCCAATATTAACTCCAATGGAAAAACAAATATGAGTGGGATTTTCAAAGCTATATTTCTTCTCATTGTTTTAGTTGGATTAGGGCCATTATTAAAAGACGTTCCCAAACCAGTTTTGTCTGCATTATTAATTTCTGTTGGAATTGGAATAATAGATTTCAAGGGAATGAAAAAGTTATTTAGTTTAAAAAATAGCGACTCGTTAGTGCTCTTCTTAGTTATTGTTTTAACAGTATTTGTTGACTTACTGGTTGCTGTAGGAATAGGAATGGTACTTTCATCCTTTTTCTTTATGCAGAAAATGGGAGAATTAGTAGATCAACAAAGTAAATCTGGAGATATTAAAGATATTGAGAAGAAACTTAAAATTCCAGAAAAGATAAAAAATAAAATTATGGTTTATGAATTAGACGGACCACTATTTTATGGTTTTTCAGACCAATTTAAAGAACAAGCAGAAGCAATAATGGGTAAAGATGCAGTGATTATTAATATGTCTCAAGTCCCCTACATAGATGCATCTGGAACTTATGTTTTGGAAGAAGTGATTAAAAATTTCCAAGAAAAAAATATAGAAGTTATACTCGTGGGAGTGAAAGAACATATTTTCCAACAATTTGAAGAATTAAAAGTTATACCTAACACAATAGCTGAGGAGAAAGCTTATAACTCTATCAGAGCTGGTCTTAAATATCTTAAATTTCAATTGGAAGAAAAGTCTTAAATAAATAAACAAAACACTTAAAACCTATAAGGATTTATTAATTTTGATGAGTGTATAAACTTATAGTAAGACCTTTATTTTTTTTGTTTAACCCTGAATGGGTTCACTATTTCACCCTTAACACTCTTAAAATAATTGGTAAAATTCCATTTGGAAGCTCGTTAATCAAATCCATTTATTGTAAAAATCTTCCAAGTTTAGAAAAGGAGGTTTTCGGTTTAAAATTTAAAAACCCAGTGGGGTTAGCTGCTGGATTTGATAAAAATGGTAAATACATAAATGAGTTAGCTGATTTTGGATTTAGTTTTATAGAAATTGGAACAGTAACTCCAAAACCTCAAGATGGGAATCCTAAAAAAAGACTATTTAGATTAGTTAAGGATAATGCGATTATAAACAGACTCGGAATAAATAATGATGGCGTAAAAGTCATCGCAGAAAGAATTAAAAAAACAAATACAAATGTTATTATTGGAGGAAATATTGGAAAAAACACCAAAACATCAAATGATTTGGCAGCTGATGATTATATAGAGAATTTTAAAACACTACATCCGCATGTTGACTATTTCGCACTTAATGTAAGCTGTCCTAATGTCAGCAACTTCACTAAGCTACAAGACGTTGAATTTCTTAAAAAACTAATTCCACAATTAAAAAAAATCAACTCCCATCAAGAAAAAATTAAACCAATACTTATTAAAATATCTCCTGATTTAAATCATAAGCAACTTGACCAAACTATAGATTTAATAAAAAAAGAAGAATTAGACGGTATTATCGCAACTAATACTACAACTAAAAGAATTGGACTCAATACTAACGAAAAAGAATTAGAAAAAATTGGAAACGGAGGACTAAGTGGACATCCTCTAAACAAAAATTCCACAGACGTTATCCGTTACATTTCTAAAAAAACAAATAAGACCATACCCATCATAGGTGTTGGAGGAATTATGAATCCTAAAGATGCGTTAGACAAAATAAAAGCGGGTGCAGATTTAATTCAAATTTACACTGGTTTTATTTATTCAGGACCCAAAATTGTAAAAAAAATAAATAAATATTTAATTAGAAACAATGAATCATAACATTAAAAATGTAATTGATGAAATTCAACCATTAAGAGACGAGTTGAAAAATCACGAATTGTATAAATCGCTAAATTCTATCGAAGATATACAAACATTTATGGAATATCATGTGTATGCAGTTTGGGATTTTATGTCTTTATTAAAAGCTCTACAAAATCTTTTAACAACCACCAAAATTCCATGGACTCCAAACGAAGATTCAGCATCCGCAAGACTTATCAACCAAATTATTGTAGATGAAGAGTCTGATTTAAATTACGATGGAGCACCAAAAAGTCATTTTGAAATGTACTTAGAGGCTATGGAAGAAATCCAAGCAAATACAGAGCCAATTAACAATTTTTTAAATGATGAAATTAAATTAAAGGACATCAAAAAACATATAAAAAATTACAATATTGATCCTTCAATTAAATCTTTTCTAAACTTTTCTTTTCAAACCATAGAAGGATGGAAATCTCATGAAATCGCTGCAGCCTTCACTTTTGGAAGAGAGGAAATTATTCCGGATATGTTTTTAGAGATTATTGAACAAACAGAAAAATCAAATAAAGTATCGTTAAATAAAATTAATTATTATTTGCAAAGACATATTGATTTAGATGGCGATGAACACGGGCCCTTAGCACATGAAATGGTCATTGGGTTATGTAAAAATGATCCAATAAAATGGGAGGAAGTAATAAAGGTTAGTAAAAATGCATTAAATGAGAGAATACTACTTTGGGATTTTATTAATCTATGTATTAAAGATAAAAACGGTTCCATTAATAAAATCGAAAATCCCAGATTCGCTAATGCTTGATTATAACAAAATATGAAGCTAGGTATAGTTATATATTCTGACGATGCAGAAACAGTGTGGAATGCATGCAGATTAGCAAATTTTTCTTTAAATAAAGGCGATCAAGTAAGCGTTTTTCTAATGGCTAAAGGAGTGGAGGCAGAATCGTTAAGTAATGAAAAATATGACATAACAAACTTGCTAGAAAAATTTATTAGCCTAAATGGCCAAATTTATGCGTGCGGAACTTGTATTAAAGTTAGAAAGAAAAATGCTACAGAACTTTGCCCTATGTCTTCTATGTCCGACCTTTATGACATGATAGATAATTCAGATAAAATAATCAGCTTTTAGACTTACTTATTAAAAAAAGTGATCCAAAAGAAAGCATGGAATTATAAATTATAAGTTCTGCGCCAAACTTATAGGTTCCCAACCACTCTATATCTCCTTGACCGTGGAAATACCATATGAATCCAATAACAACTGGTACTATAATAGAAATCAAAGGTACTAACTTATCTATAAGATTTCTTTTAGTTAATATCCCAAAAAAGAACAATCCAATTAGTGGACCATAGGTAAAGCCTGCTAATTTGATAAGAATCCAAATAGCAGAATCATTTGAAAATCTTCTTAAAATTATAATTATTAAAATTAGAGTAAGAGACATCAGAAGATGTGAATTTTTTCTAATTTTTTTTTGAATTTCAATTGATTTACTTTCTATATCTAAAAAATCAATTGAAAAAGAAGTAGTTAATGATGTTAAGGCAGAGTCAGCACTGCTATATGCAGCAGCAATCAATCCTAATAAAAATAAAATGCCAACACCAATTCCTAAAGAACCATTTTTTGCAATTTCTGCAAATAATAAATCAGTTCTTGGATTTGATATATCTAATACATTTTTCCCAACACCTGTTTGATCGAAATACATAAACAATAGGGCTCCTAAGACTAAAAAAATAAGATTCACAAAAATCAAAACTGATGCAAAACTGACCATATTTAATTGTGCTGATTTTAAATTTCTACAACTTAAATTCTTTTGCATCATATCCTGGTCCAGTCCAGTCATTCCAATAGTTATGAAGATTCCACCTAAAAAATGTTTCCAAAAATAATTGGCATTATTCCATTGATCAAAAAAGAAAACTTGAGAAAAACCGCTTTGATTTATTGCTTTTACGAAGCCACCCTTTTCATTTAAATCAAGATCATTTCCAATTAAATAAACAGTACAAACAACTGCGGCTAACATAAAAAATGTTTGCAAGGTATCCGTCCAAATAATGGTTTTTATACCTCCACGGTTAGTATAGACCCATATTAATAAAACAGAACCTATAACAGTAAGTTCAAATGGAATTCCAATTTCATCAAATAGAATAAGTTGTAAAACACTTGAAACTAATAATAAACGAATGGATGCACCTGTGAGTCTTGATAATAAAAAAAAAGCCGATCCAGTTTTATAGCTCCAATATCCAAATCTTGTTTTCAAATAGGTGTAAATAGAAGTCAAATTCATTCTATAGTAGATTGGTAGAAGTACAAAAGCAACTATTAAATAGCCGAAAAAATAACCTAGTACCATTTGCATATATCCAAACTGGTCGGCTGGAGTTAAACCAAATTCTTTTGAGTATTTAGCAACTGAACCAGGAATTGAAATAAAAGTAATACCAGACAGTGAGGCACCTATCATACCAAAAGCAACCACATACCAAGGAGACTTTCTGTCGCCAACAAAGAAAGCATCATTAGAATCAGCTTTAGAAGTGAAATAAGATATAGTTAGAAGAACTAAAAAATAGATAACTAAAATAGTAGATATTAAAAATACTGTCATTATTGAATATAATTATATAAAAATAGGAATTACAACAAGTCAAAAGATGAAAAAATCATTAAAGTATACAATCATTATCGTTAATAAAATTGGTATTTGAATCAGCATTTATAATTTAGCCAAATGGACTTTAAATCTAAATTATTAAATGACGCTGTTGAACAAATGTCAAGCCTTCCAGGGATTGGTAAAAGGTCTGCTTTGAGATTGGTACTTCATTTATTGGATCAATCTGAAAAAGAAGTGAAAGATTTTACCAAAGCATTTGAAAACTTAAAAGAACATCTTAATTTTTGTGAAAAATGCTTCCATATTACCGAAAAAAAACTCTGTGAAATTTGCAGCAACCCATCAAGGTCTGAAGAAACTATTTGTGTAGTTCAAGATGTAAGAGATCTTTTGGCCATAGAAAGTACCCAACAATTTTACGGAAAATACCATGTTTTAGGTGGAGTTATTTCTCCCATGGAAGGCATAGGACCAAGCGACTTGAAGGTCAACGAGCTTAAGGAGCGAATAATTAAAGAAAGTACAAATGAAATAATTTTGGCACTTCCTGCTACTATGGAAGGCGATACTACCAATTTTTATATATATCGAAAACTTCAAGATATTCAACTTAATATTACTTTAATTTCAAGAGGAATTGGAGTTGGTAATCAATTAGAGTATATTGATGAACTTACACTTGGAAAATCGTTATTAGACAGATCTGTTTACAAAAACAAAATCTAAATTAGAATTGGAATTATCAGTTATCATAGTAAACTATAACGTAAAACATTTTCTAGAGCAGTGCTTAATTTCAGTTAAAAAAGCATTAGATGGAATTGAGGGAGAAATAATTGTTATTGACAATAATTCTGTTGATGGATCTCTTGACTTATTAAATCAGAAATTTAAAGATCTTGTTGTAATAGCTAATAAAGAAAATACTGGTTTTTCTGTTGCTAACAATCAAGGAATAAAAATTGCTAAAGGTGAAAATATTTTATTACTAAACCCAGATACTGTTGTACAAGAAGATACATTCATTAAATGTCTAGAATTTTTGGATAACCAATCAGACGCTGGAGCTCTAGGTGTTAAGATGTACGACGGAAATGGAAGGTTTCTTCCAGAATCCAAAAGAGGATTACCTACTCCAAGTGTTGCTTTTTATAAAATTTTTGGACTTGCTGCAATATTTCCAAATTCCAGAATTTTCGGAAAATATCATCTAGGATACTTATCAATGAACGAAAATCATAAAGTTGATGTTCTTTCAGGTGCTTTCATGTTGATTAGAAAAAAAGTACTGAACCAAATAGGGTTGTTAGATGAAACTTTCTTTATGTATGGAGAAGATATTGATTTATCGTACAGAATTAAAAAATCTGGATACGAAAATTATTATTTTTCTAAAACAAAAATCATCCATTACAAGGGCGAAAGCACCAAAAAAAGTTCCATAAATTATGTTTTTGTTTTTTATAGAGCCATGATCATCTTTGCTGAAAAACATTTTTCAAAACAAAATGTAAAGACGTTTTCAAAACTTATAAATTTTGCTATTTATTTAAGGGCTAGTGTGGCTGTTATACAAAGAATTTTCAAAAGATGGATTTTACCGTTAGTTGATTTTATTTTTTTTAGCGGATTTATTTTTGCACTTTCATTATTATATCAAAACATAACGGAAATAGCTTTTCCAGCGAATACAATCAAATATTTAATCCCTTTTTATGCCTTGATATGGGCCATTTGTAATAGCATATTTGGTAATCAAAATCCCCCTATCAGATATCTTAACTTATTAAAAGGAAATATCGCAGGGTTAATTCTGATACTTTCTTTGTATGCGCTACTACCCAAGTCTATACAATTTTCGAGAGCTATTATAATAGGAGCAAGTTTTATATGTTTAATAACCAGTTTATTTACACGAGCAACATTTAAGTTTTTAAAAGTGGGATTGTTCGCCAACTTTATTGATGAAAATAAGAATATTGCCTTGGTGGGGTTGCAAGATGAAATTTTAAGAACAGAGAAGCTTATCTTAACTGGAGGGAGAAAAATTAAAAATATTTTCAAAATCAGTCCGAATGAAAATGATAAAAAAAACAGCTTCCACGGCAACATTAAACAACTTCATGATTTTATTAATATTAATAAAATCAGTGAAGTGATTTTCTGTGCTAGAGATGTCACTGCACAAGACATAATATATTCAATGGCAGAGGTGAATTCAAAAAATAATATTGAGTTTAAAATAATTCCTGAAAAATCTCAATTTATAATAGGTAGCCAGTCCATTTATACCAATGAAAATTATTTCACAACCGAGCTAAACCATATTAACAGTCAAGAAAATGTAAGAAAGAAAAGAAATTTTGATGTTTACATTTCATTGACATTAATTGTTTTGAGTCCAATATTCGTATTACTTTTCAAAAACTACATAGTAGCTTTGAAAAACATAAAAAATGTAGTCTTAGGTGAAAAGACTTGGGTAGGATACGGGATGTCAAAAGAAAATTTAAAGTTGCCTAAAATAAAACCAGGTGTATTCTCCATCTTAGATTCCAATAAAATAGTTGAGGAAGATACCATCGAAAAAATTAATATTATTTACGCAAAAGACTATAATTTAGTTCTTGAAACGCAAATATTTTTAAAAAAATTATTTGAGATACATTCTAATTAATTTACGTGAAGAACTACATAGATTGACTGAAATATCCTAAATAAAGTTATTTTTACATTTTATATCTAAAAAGATAAATATCAAATGGCAGAATTTAAAGTTGAACTTCCTAAAATGGGCGAAAGTGTAGCAGAAGCTACAATTACTACTTGGTTAAAAGCAGTTGGTGATACTATAAAAGAAGATGAACCCATTGTAGAAATCGCTACAGACAAAGTTGATTCAGAAGTTCCAGCACCATGCTCTGGCATTCTAAAAGAAGTTTTATTTCAAGAAGGAGACGTTGTTGCTGTAGGCTCAGTTTTTGCAGTTATTAGCAACGAAGTAAATGAAGAAGCAGCGCCAGTTGAAGAAGTAATAAATATTACAGAAAATTTAGAAAATAACAGCAAATTGGTTGAAAAAGAGATATTAAAACCAATTGAAGAAAATACTATAAAGTCTAATGAAATATTATTTAAAAATTCTACAAAATTTTACTCTCCTTTAGTAAAAAGTATTGCTAAAAAGGAAAGTATTTCCATTGAGGAGTTAGAAAAAATACCTGGTACAGGAGCCAATGAAAGAGTTACAAAAAGTGATATGTTAAGCTTTTTGGAAAACCGAGGGAATGCACCTACAAAAACTGCTAATAAGACCATAAAGCAGCCAATAACCAATTCTAAGGCCACGACAAGTATTAGTGGAAATGATGAAATTATTGAAATGGACAGAATGAGAAAAATGATAGCAGATCATATGGTCAATTCTGTTCACACAGCCCCACATGTTACTTCTTTTGTAGAAGCTGACGTAACTAATTTAGTTAAGTGGAGAAATAAAGTTAAAAAATCGTTTGAAGAAAAAGAAGGCCAAAAACTCACCTTTACTCCAATTTTTATTGAGGCAATCGCAAAAGCATTAAGAGACTTTCCAGAAGTAAATTCATCTATTGACGGTGACAGTATTATTATAAAAAGTAATATTAATATTGGAATGGCTACAGCGCTTCCCTCTGGAAACTTAATCGTACCGGTTATAAAAAATGCAGATCAACTTAATCTTGTAGGTCTTGCTAAAAATGTAAATGACTTAGCAAATAGAGCTAAAAATAGTCAATTAAAGCCTGATGAAATATCTGGTGGAACTTACACGGTCTCAAATGTAGGCACCTTTGGTAATGTAATGGGAACGCCAATAATCAATCAGCCACAAAGTGCTATTTTAGCATTGGGAGCTATTAAGAAAAAACCTGCAGTTATTGAAACTGAATCTGGTGATTTGATAGGGATTAGACATTTAATGTTTTTATCACACTCTTACGATCACAGGAATATTGATGGTGCACTTGGAGGTAGGTTTGTAAGAAAAGTTGCAGATTACTTAGAGAATTTTGATATAAATAGAACCATATAATATGAAATTAAATTTGACGAAACATTATTTTATTTTAATAATAATAATAGTTTTTGGTCAAAAAATTTTCTGTCAAAACTCCAAGGATTCTAAGTTAAAGATTGAAGGTGCTAACCAACTTTTTTTAGAAAAAAAATACGACATAGCAAAAAATTTATGGTCAGAAATTGTTTTTGACAATCCTGAAAATTCGAATATTAATTACAAAACAGGTGTTTCTTTTTTAGAGTCTAAAAGCGGCAGAATTAATTCTTTAAAATATTTGAAGGTAGCAGCTCAAAAAGTAAATAAATTATACTCTCCATTTGACAATACAATTAGTACTGCTCCTCTTGAAGTTTTTTATTACTTAGGAAAATCTTATCATCTCAATAATTTACAAGATTCTTCCATTAAGTACTTAAAACAGTTTACTAATGTAGTTTCCAAGAAACATTACTTGAAAGGCGATGCAGAAAAACTAATCAAACAATGTGAGAATTTTAATCTAGTTACAGATAATTCAAAAAATCATAAAATCATAAATAGCTTTGTTTCACTAAATACCAATCACAATGAGTTCAATCCCATTGTATCACTTAACGGTAGTTCCATGATATTCACTTCTGATAGACAAAGAAACTCAGGAGCAACTTCAAACGAAAAAATATTTGATGTAGCAACTGGAAATCATTTTTATGATATCTATCTTACTCAAAAAAATAGTTTAAAAAATACTTGGGACACTACTAAATTGTTGAATATATCTAAATTGAGGACTAATGAAATTGGAATTGGTGCTTCATACGACAACGAAAAACTTTTTCTATCTAACGGAGTAAAAACTTCTAAAAAAGGAAATGCTATTAGATTTAGTAGAAAAATACAAAATTTCTACTCTGCAAAACAATTTAACTCTTTTGCAGATCACAATATATCCAGTATAGCAATTACAGAAGATGAAATGTATGTAATTTTTTCAAGTAATAAATCTGGTGGTTATGGAGGAGAGGATCTATGGTTTTCAACAAAAAAAGATGATGGATCTTGGTCTAAACCAGTAAATATGGGACCGAATATCAATTCCTCCTATGATGAAGTTTCACCATTTATACATCCAGACCAAGTCACTCTTTTTTTTAGTTCTAATAGTGATAAAAGTATTGGGGGATACGATGTTTTATTCTCTACAAAAGATTCCCAAGGAAATTGGCAGGAAGCAAAGAATATAGGAATACCTATTAATACTGTTAACGATGAAAAATATTTTTCAACCTCTACCGATGGAACCCAAGGTTATTATTCCAGTATGAATAATAAAGAAAATTACGATCTTAAAATAGTAGAAATAACTATACCATATTCAAAACCAACAATGTTTTTATCTGGATACATCGATAAAAAAAATCTAGAAAGTCTAGAAAATAATTATTTAGTAAAATTGACTAATTCCAATTCTAATCAAGAATTAAAAGTTTACAAACCAAATAATTTTAATGGTAGCTATATTTTTAAAGTTGAAGAATGTCATCTCTACGATGTTAAGTACTACAGACTAGTTACTCTAAGTAGTGGTACTGTAAAAGAGAGTCTAATTCATGAGCAAACAATTAAAACAAAGTGTGAAAGTTTTGAAAAAATAATGAGCCCAGTTTTATTACCAACTGTTGACTACAATGGCAATGTCGTGGATGTAGTAGAAGAAAACAATTCAAAAAAGAAATTAATAACTGAGTTTAAAGAAAGAAATAAAAAATATGACTTTAAAGAGATAATTGGAAAAGAAAACAAGTTAATTGCTCTTCTATTAATAGACGAAAATGGAAATATTGTAGATAAGGCTATTCTTACTCCCGATGGATTTAAGTTTAAAATTATAAATTATAATTCTAATTATAATTTTAAGATAGAGAATTTTCCAGATAGCTTAGACCTTAGTGATATACCTATTTTTCTTCTTCAAGACAATGAGGAGACTTTAATTCATGGTGATTTTGAGAAAAGTAATACGTTTACATATCTTAATAATTTTAGCAGCTTTAAGTTCAAAGAAATCATGTCTACATATGGTGAAAATATGAGACTGTTTTTAGTAGATAAAGATGGAAATGTTATTGAAAAAGGAATTTTAACAAACAATGGATTTAAATTCAAATTAATATCAGCCCAACAAGAATACAGTTTTAGATTAGAGAACTTTCCAGACGGTCTAGACTTATCTGAAATACCAATTGAAATCATAAATCATGATGAAAGTTTATTAGTTCTTGGTGATTTTTCAAAAGGAAATAAATATATACTTCCAAAAATTCATTTCAAAAAGTCATTCCAACTTGGACAATATTCAATAGAAAATGATGAAAAGTTTATATCTTTTATGGAAGAGACTGTAAAGAGGATACAGTCTGGTAGTCGGGTAAAATTTGATATTGTTGGATCTGCATCAAAAATACCATCAAAAAAATATAGTAGTAATACGGAGCTGGCTAAAATCAGGGTTGACAAGGGGAAAAAATATATTTATGATTACTTAAAAAGTAAAAATATTCCTACAGACAAAATTATAATTGTTAAAGAAAAAGCAATTGTTTCAGGACCAGAATTTGATGCTAACGATAACAATAAAAATAAGTATTATGAATACCAATATTTTAGTATTTGGGCCGAATAATATTTCTTAATTGATTCTTCAAAAGATTAAATAATAATGAATATTAAACTAGACCAACCGTTTCTTGTATTGGACATAGAAGCCACAGGAGACCAAATAAATAAGGATAGAATCGTAGAAATTGCCATGATTAAAACTTTTCCAGATGGAAAAGAGGAGGTATATGATCGAAGAATAAATCCTGAAATACCAATCCCCTTAAATATTTCTGAAATTCATGGTATTTACGACCTAGACATTAAAGACTGCCCCACATTTAAGGATGTATCTGCTGAAATAAAAAGTTTTATTGGTGACTCTAATTTATGTGGTTTTAATTCCAACAAATTCGATATACCAATGTTAGAAGAAGAATTTCTCAGAGCCGGATTAGAAAGTGGTTTTGAAAATAAAAAACTAGTAGATGTTCAAAATATATTTCATAAAATGGAAAAGAGAACTCTGGGAGCAGCATATAAGTTTTACTGCGGAAAGGAAATTGAAAATGCCCACTCTGCAATTGATGATGCAAGAGCTACCCTTGAGGTTTTAAAAGCACAAACTAAAAAGTATATCGAGCTTGAAAGTAATGTACCCTTCTTGAGTGATTTTTCAAAAGCTAATAAAGCTTCGGTTGACTATGCTGGAAGGATTATATTAAATAAAGAAAATGAAGCATTAATTAACTTCGGGAAACATAAAGGAAAATTAGTAACTACTGTTTTTGAAAAAGAACCTGGTTACTATTCATGGATACTAAGAGGAGATTTTTCCCAAAATACCAAAATGTGCTTTACAAAAATCTGGAAGGAAATAAAAAAAGAAAAATGAAAATAATTTGTATTGGCAGAAATTATGAAGACCATGCCAAAGAAATGGGAAATGATACCCCAAAACATCCAATATTCTTTTTAAAACCCGATTCTGCACTTTTACCTAGAAGAAACCCCTTCTTTTTACCCAACTTCAGCGAAGAAATTCACTACGAAGTTGAATTGGTTTTTAAAATAATTAAAGTTGGCAAGGCTATCGAACCTCAATATGCTAATAAGTACTACAACCAAGTGGGATTAGGAATTGATTTTACTGCTCGCGATCTTCAAAAAAAATGCAAAGAAAAAGGTCACCCTTGGGAAATTGCTAAAGCGTTTGATCAGTCAGCTGTTGTTGGTGAGAAGTTTCTAAATGTTGAAAACATACAAAACATTAATTTCTCTCTTCAAAAAAATGGTGAAATGGTTCAAAAAAGTAATTCAAAAAACATGCTTTTTAATATCGATGAAATCATAAGTTACATTTCAAAATTTATGACTTTAAAGATTGGAGATCTAATATTTACTGGGACTCCAGCTGGTGTTGGAGCTGTAAATATTGGAGATGAATTGACCGGATTTATTGAAGATCAGAAGATGTTCAATATCAAGATTAAATAAGTTAATAACTGATTAACTCTTGGTAATATTCAAAACCTTCAGATATATTATTGGTGTTTCCTGATTCAAATTCAAATTGAATATTTTCTTTATACACCAAACCAATATCAGTTACATATACTTCTTTAGCAGATTCATATTGTAATAAATTTAATTTATAATTTTGAATAACTGTTAGCGAGCTATCGAAAGCTAGACTGTTTTGCTCGTAGGGTATGTTTAAACTCTCTAAAACATATTCTTGGTATTCTTGACCATTAAAGGCATTACCATTCCAGACTACATTAATATTTAATGGGAATATTAGTTTCGTAAATATTTCATTTTCCTCAGTAAGTAAAGCTCTATTATGATTTTTTTTTGCAGTCCAAACATCTTTTATGGTATAGTTAGCATTAGAGTCAACTTTAGAAAATCTTTCAATTCTGTAAACAGTATCTTCTTCTAAATCCAAAAATTGCTCAGCTACTACTTCTTTTAAAAAATAGATGTTGGTGTCTTTACCAAAAGAGTTATGAATAATATCGGTTACCAAAAATTCTTTTTCACTACTTATTTGTAAAGGATAATAATTATGAAAGTGAGGTATCTCCTCATATTCTATTGGTTGACAAGAGCTTATTAATATTCCTAGGGAAAAATAAATTTTAATCTTTAATTTTATTCTCAATAACTTTTCCATTATTATAACTGATCTTTTTCATATTCTTATTTTCCCCGTCATAATATAACCAGGGCCCGTGTTTTTTATTATTTCTGTAAAGTCCTTTAGTATCTACAGAACCATTTAAAAAATAGTATGTAAAAACACCTTCTTTTGTTCCCATTTCATAAAAGCCTTCAGATTTAATAGTTCCTAACTTAAAGTATTGTTTCCATTTTCCATTTTTCAAACCTTTTTCACAATTATATTCTTCCATTAATTTCACTTGATTGGTTTCTGTATTAGCAGGATAATACAAATATTGTTTGCCCTGCATGGCTCCAGCATTAAAATTGAAAACATTTAATAAATCGCCGTATCTAGAGTAAGTATACCATTTACCTTGTTTCATTTTATTAATAAACTTCCCTTTGGCCATTATATTTCCATTGTCAAAATACATTTCAGAGGAAGAAATAGAATCATTTATGAAATTTACAATCGCAGAAAGGTGACCTTCAATTGCGTAATAATGGAAAACATCTTTTGGAATGCCAGCTAAAAATTGCCCCGTATATCTCTTGGCATTTGAATTATCGTGGTACACTATCCAACTACCTGTTTTTTTATTTTTTTTATCGTATTGGTTTAGCTTAACTTCTTGGGAATAAGACACCGATAAAGTAAAAAAAAATAAACTAATATTAAATAAAAATCTCACGAATCTAAGTTAATTAAAATATATCATTCTAATATGAGGAATTCCATCTTCTAAGTAGGTGTCACCAACAGCTTTAAAACCCAAAGATTTATAAAAACCTAAAAGGTATTTCTGAGCAGAAAGTTCCATTTTTTCTTCTGAATATTTTTTTTTTACGGCTTCGATGATAAAAAGCATTAAATCTTTGGCGTAACCTTTCTTTCTGTATGCAACATCAACAGCAATACGCCCTATAAATACGGTATCTTCTTTTTTATAGACTCTACCAACCGAAATAATCTTATTACTGATTGATCCGAAGACATGATCAGAAATTAAATCTATTTCATCCAGTTCTTGGTAAGGGCATTTTTGTTCTACAACAAAAATTCTTATTCTTAAATTTAAGATTTCAAAAAATTGATTTTTGGTTAAATCTGAATAATTGACGTACTCTACTTTCAAGATATGAATATAATCTAAGAATTAATAACTTTACAATAATGAGCCAAAGTTTTAATCAAAACTATCAATACAAACCAAAAAAAAACCTTTCTGTACGAGAGGTTATTGATGGAATTTCAAAAGCCGATCCCCAGATACTTTCAAAGGCAATTACGATGTTAGAAAGTAAAAAAACAACGGATAGATTATTGATATATGATGCAATGGCTGAAATTCCAAAATCAAAAAATCGTTCTTTTCGAATTGGAATTACGGGTAGTCCTGGAGTTGGAAAAAGTACATTTATTGAATCTTTTGGTAAGTATTTGTCTCAACACGATATTAGTCTTGCAGTATTAGCGGTAGACCCAAGTTCAAAATTAAATGGAGGGAGTATTCTTGGAGACAAAACTCGAATGGAGGATTTAAGTTCTATGCCAAATATTTTTATAAGACCAAGTCCCTCAAAAGGACATCTAGGTGGTGCAGGTGAACAGTCCTATGATTCAATTTTACTATGTGAAAAAGCAGGTTTTGATGTAATTCTTTTTGAGACTGTTGGTGTAGGACAGTCTGAAACCCATGTTAAACATCTAGTAGATTTTTTTTTACTCCTAGTGCTAGCTGGTGCAGGAGACGAATTACAAGGAATAAAAAGAGGGATAATGGAATTAGCCGATGCTATTTTAGTAACTAAGGCAGATGGTGGGAATTTGGAAAAAGCTAAAGTTTCTAAAAATAATTATGAAAATGCAACACATTTATTTCCAAATAAAGAGAATAGTTGGATTACAAAAGTGGCCACTTGTTCTAGTATAGAAAATAAAGGTATTGAAAGCATATGGGATATTTTGAAAAAATTTCAAAAGCACAATACTATTAATGGTTGGATAGAAAAAAATAGAGTGAATCAGGACGTTTTTTGGTTTCATGAAAAACTTAACCAAGTTATTCAAAACGATTTTTACTCAAGAATTGGTATTTTAGAAGAACTCCAAGAATTAGAAGAAAAAGTAAAAAATAAACAAATAGACCCTTTTAAAGCGGCTAAACAATTATTTAATAATGAATCTAAAAAATAAATTTTCGACTTATAAAACTGACGAATTAGTAGAGATTGCTGAACTCCAAAGCGATTACACTATAGAGGCAAAAAAAATTGCAATACAAATCCTAGAAGAAAAAAAAAATGAAGATTTAAGTACAAATGTAGAAAAATATTGGACGAATTATTTAAAAGAAAACATCAAATCTATTTTAATTAACAAAGAAATTCCAAAAAGTCAATTTTTAAATGAAGAAGAAGTTAAGATCTTAATTAAAGAGAGCTTTTTAAAATGGAAAGAAGAGCAAGAGCTATATGAAATAGATACAACCAAATATTGGGCAGTATTTTAATTTAATACATATCTAAAAATTGATAGCTTAATTGTCTA
>Ga0115571_1000115_pt1 | contig 55295 bp, 83 predicted proteins | sample COGITO_mtgs_1205_FD_87293 | JGI IMG/M metagenome (GOLD analysis project Ga0115571, IMG submission 87293) | Pelagic marine microbial communities from North Sea - COGITO_mtgs_120531 | ecosystem: Environmental > Aquatic > Marine > Epipelagic | place: Germany:Helgoland, sampling site Kabeltonne...
CCTCACCGCCCGCCGCGAGGCCCGCAACGCCGCAGCTCGACGCGACCGCCTGCACGCCAGCCAGATCCGCGCCCAGGCCGCCTTCCGTGACGCGATCGTCACCAAGGACCCGGCCGCCGCGATCGACGCCTACTGCGGCATGCTCGGCTCACGCGTCATCCGCTGATCCACACCCCACCTGACCAGGGAGAACATCATGACCACGATCACCGCCCAGCTCACCGCCCTCGCGCCCCTGCTCGTCGCCTCGGCCAACGCCGTGCTCGAGGCCCGCCGCCCCGTCGACCGCACCCGCGAGCTCCGTCACCTCGACGGCCTCGCCGACGCCGCGCACGCCCTCGAGCTCTGCCCGACCCCGTTCGCCCTCAAGCTGGTGGCCCTCGACGCCGTGCGCGAGGCCGGCACGATGCCCCCGGCCACGGCCGACAACGCCCCCCGCCGCGCCTGGAAGGCCGCGTGCGTTGCCGCGATCATGGAGGCCACGGCCGCCTACTGATCAAGCATCACCCCAGGTCAGAGGGGGTCTCGCCTTGATCGGCGGGCCCCCTCCTTGGGTGTGGGGCCTGGATGTCTTACGGTCTGGGCATGACCACGACGACCTCCTTCCTCGCCCGCGACCTCAAGGCTGCCCGCGCCAAGGCCCGCCGCGCCTTCTCGCGCATCCCGCGCTTCGGCAACGGCACGACGATCAGCGACACGCCCGAGTACCGCGTCTGGATCGACGCTGAGGCTCACTGCGAGACGCTGCGCGACCGCATCGCTGAGGCTCGCAGCCTGGTGCGTGAGTTCGATCTTGACCTTGACTCGGCTGAGCACATCGTGACCCAGCTCGCGGCCGACAACGCCGCGGGCCTCTGAGCCCTCCTTGCCCCCCGCCCGAACCTGACCTAGGATCCCTTCATGACCACACACGCGAACTGCACCCACCCCGCCACCAAGGCCGCGCGCACCGCCTGCCGCAAGGGCACCGCCGCCGTGCACCCCGTCGTCGCCGCGCTGCGCGAGGGGCGCGAGGCCCCCACCTCACGGGCCGCCGTTGCGCTCGCCTCGAGCTCCGCCGTTGACCTGCCCTTCCCCGTCGTCCCCGCCTCGCTGCCCGCCGGCTTCTCGCGCACCGGCCGTGACGCGCACTGCTACGGCTCGCACCACGGCGACTACGCCAAGGTCGGCCGCTGCGACCGTTGCCTCGCCGGGGTCGTGCGCACCGAGCACGGGAAGCTCGTTGACTACTCGCTCGGCGACTACGGCCAGGTGCGCTACGCCTGCTGGTCCCCCGCCCACACCTGCGACGACGACCGCGTGGCCTCTGCAGCTCGCGCCTACAACTTCGCCCGCTCGATGGGCCAGCTCGTCAAGGGCGACCGCGTCGTCGTGACCAAGGGCCGCAAGCTGGCGAAGGGCACCGAGGGCACGATCTTCTACGTCGCCACCGAGGCCGACGCGTACGGGGTGCACAAGGTCGGCATCCGCGTCGAGGCCGGCGACCGCGTCTTCCTCAACCGCGACAACGTGCGCGCCGTCTGATCGACTGCAGCTCGCGCCCCTGCCCCCTCGCGGGTGGGGGCGTCGTCGTGTTGCCAGCTCGACGTGCGCGTTGAGAGTGTGGGGCCAGAAGGGGGCGTGAGGGCGCCTAGGAGGCTCCCTGAGCGCCTGAGGGGGCCAGGTGGGGTGAGGGGGCCCGGGGAGGGGGCGAGGGGGCTTAGAAGCGCGCTGAGGCGCTCAGGCCCCGTCGTCGTCGGCCTGGTGTGGTCGAAGGCGTGCGCTCAGCGCGTCTCTGGGCCACTCGACGCACGCGCCCCCCTCGTCTATCGCGCGCAGCACTTCCCGGGCGTCAGGGACGCTCCTAGGCACCGCGACGACGCCCCCGGCGCGCTCGATCGCGCGCAGCACGTACGCTTGTCGACCGTGCAGGGCGCCCGCCGGCATCTTGGTCTCGAGAGCCAGGAATCGGCCGCGGTAACACGCGACAATGTCGGGAAGGCCGACCATCATCAGCGGGCCGCCGTGCACCTTGAAGGCGAAGCCCCCGCGGTTTCGGATCTCCGTGAGGATTGCCCGGGAAAGGCGGGATTCAGGCTGAGCCATTGTGTGGATTCTCCTGCCAGCTTGAGGGCAGCCCCAGCGCGGACCGAGGAGAACGCGCCGGGGCTGCCGGTGGAATGACCCTACGTGCGCGAGCGCGAGACTCGCAAGCGAGGGGTCAGAGCTCGTCCACGTCGAGGGCCTCAAGCTCCTCGTCGGCGACCTCGCCGTCGTCGTCGGAACTGGTGAGGTCCGGCGCCTCGACGGTGTCCTCGCCGGCCGCGACCCCCGCGACCTTGGTGGGCGTCGGCGCGAGGTCGCTGGCCGGGAACGTGGCCTGCACGACCGACTTGAGCTTGCCCTCGTACTCGTCGTCCTCGAGAGTGATCCCGATGGTCTTGCCGACGACCTTGGACGGGTCGACCTTCACGCGCTTCTTCGGCACGGTCATGCCGGCCGCGACGAGCAGGTTCCGCACCTTCCAGATGTTGTTCTCGTTGAGCACGCAGCGGTGCGGGTAGACGGCGGAGGCGTCGTCCTCGAGCTGGATGGCGAAGACCCACATGGCGTTGCCCGCCTGCGAGTCGGTCTGCTCGACCTTGACGACGCGCGCCTTGTAGTCGCCGGCGGGCTTGTGCTTCGGGTTGTACTGACCCCGGTCCTTGACGTTGGTGAAGTCGAGGATCTGGGCGGTTGCCGGGCTTGCCTTGGTGTCGGCCATTACTTGGTCTTCCCTTCGGAGATGAGCTTGTCGAGCTTCGGGATGGTGGGGTTGGGCACGTAGTCAGGCAGGGTGTGCTTGCTGCGGTAGCCCGTGTCATACGAGACGTGCGGTCCGATCCAGAGACGCCGCTGGGGCATCTCCCGTTCCTCGATCGTGCCGTTCACCCGGACCCTCTGCATGGCGTTGACCACGTAGAGCCGACCGATGACGGAGACAATGGCGTTGACTGCACCACGTGCTCCCTTCGGCAGGTCCGGGACGTAGATGGTGGCGACGTTCTCCGCGTCGTCGTCGGCCTCATCGCCCGTCTCACCGTCCAGGGTAATCATGCGCTCCTGGGCGGTGTAGATGATGGACTGCGGTAGGGCGTGGAACTCGTGGAGCATGGCCTGCACCATCTGCCCCGACTTGCCGTAGTCCTGCTTGCCGACCTGCCCCGGCTGGCGCGAGAGGTCACGTTCCTCGGCCTGGCGCATCACCCACCGCAGGGACATGTTGGTGATGCGAGTGAGCCCGTCGACTGCGACCCACCGGTACGGCCGCTTGGTCACCGGCGAGACGGGGTTCGTCTTCAGGAAGCCGAGCACGTCCGCCATGTCCTCCCACTGATAGATGGGCCACACGTCGGGGTCGAGCTTGGTCTCCTCGTCAGTGCCAGCTTCGGGGTCGAGTAGCAGCACGTCCGGGGCAGTGGACGAGAGCTTGGTCTTCCCCTTCTTGTTCCGGCTGTAGACTAGGTACGAGCGCTTGGGCTCGACTGTGCTGGGCTTCCGGATCTTCGATGCAGCGATGGCTGCATAGTCCTTGGCGATGGCTTACCTCCTCGGTCGATCGGGCATGATCGTATGGGCGTGACGTGAGCGCAGCAACTCAGTCCTTCTCCTCACCCTCCTTCTGGTCCTGGTAGTAGTCGTTCGGGTCCCCGACGGTGAAGTGCTGTCGCCGCAGGTTGCGGGTGTACGGGCTGTCCGGCTGGAGCAGCTCCCCGACGCAGAGGTCCTTGTACGAGCACATGAACTCGCACGAGCGATCAGGCACGCGCTCCACACCCGGCGTGTCGAACGCGTAGGCGTGCATTCGGTCCGACGTGCGGAACGCCTCGAGCACGACCTGGTCGATGAGCTCCGGCGTCTTGACGAGCACGTCCCGTCGGAAGAAGGGCGACGTCTGGATCTCGTCGGGGTTGTATCGCTGGGCCTTGAGTCGACGGAGCTCGGGGCTAAGCATCCTCAGCAGGTGTGGGTGCTCTTCCATGTTGGCCTTCACGAACCGGGCCATGGTCGGGTAGTCAGTCTGCGGCGAGTTCTTGCTGAGCCGCTCCCCGTTCTTGAGGAGCACGGGCTCGCCGATGGCCTCGGTCTTGACGTAGTTCCAGATGAAGCCCGAGACAGGGATGCCCATCTTGGCGATGGCCCAGAGGTACAGCGCGGACTGCGCGTCACGGAGCTGCTGGGCGATTCCGGGCAGGCGCTTGTGCGTCTTGTGATCTACGACCCAGAGGCCGTAGTCGTCCTCCACCAGGGCGTCGATCTTGCCGCGGTACATTGTGCCGTCGGGGAACGCGGCCTCCCCGACCATCTCGACCTCGTGCACCACCCAGTTGCTGGCGTCCCGGTAGTGCCAGAGGTAAGACCTCATCAGGTGTGACAGCTCGGAGGGCAGATCTCCGAGCATGTCCTTCTCCTCATCGAACAGCTCCGAGTACTTCGCCGAGAGCTGCCGGTGGGGCTCCTGCCAGTCCTGACCCGAGTGATGGGCCTCGAGCAGGGAGTGGAACCACGTGCCGCGCTTGAGCGGCTTGGAGATGCTCTTCGGCTTGAGTCGCTGGGCGTACTTGTAGTCCGCCTGCTTCGGGCAGCGACGGAAGGTCTTGAGCATGGAGTGCGTGCTCAGGGGCCGTCCGTCCTCGGTGGCGTAGAGCATGCGCGGCATCGGCAGCTCGATCGGTGTAGTCATCCTCGGTCTCCTTCGTCGGAAGTAGTTGGGGCCGTGGCCTCAGATGCGGTAGCGGTATCCAGCCGCGTCACCTGAGGCGACGGCCCCCCGTGGTCACTCTGCGCGGGCTTCCCCTTCCCTTGCGTCGTGTCCACGGTGCTTGTCAGGAGGGCCATGCGTAGATCTCCTCCTCAGTCAGTTCACGCGATCCACCCCAGCGTTCGCCGACCTTCAGATCAGCGATGAGAGGGACGCGTAGGTCATACCCGAACTTGCGCTTGATGGGCAGGTTCTGCATCGTGTCCTTGATGAGCGGGAGCACGACATGGAGCTCTTCGTTCGGCGCCTCGAAGTTCACGGCGTCGTGGACAGTACCGAGCGGACGTGCGCGCAGTTCCTCGCGCTTGAACGCCTCGTCCAACAGGATGAGGGACAGGAGCGTCAGGTCCGAGGCCATGGCCTGCACGGGGCTGTTGATCGCCTGACGCTCGGCCTCAGCGCGTACGTCCTGGTGGGGCGAGTACACGTCCGGCAGATGACGCACTCGACCGAGGGGCGACTCGACCCGCCCGTACTTGGAGGCGAGTCTCCGCTGACGCGCGTGCCAGCTCTGGAGGTCGGGCCACATGTCGAAGAACGCGGCGCGGCTGGCCTCGGCCTCGGCGTCGGTGAAGCGCAGTCCGTAGTTCGTCCACGCGGTGACCTGGAACTTGCGCCAGCCCATGCCGTAGAGGTAGCCGAAGTTCACGGGCTTGGCCTTCTTGCGCTCCTCGCTCGTGACCTCACTTGCGGGCTTGCCGGTCATCCGCATTGCCATGGCCATGTGCAGGTCCTGGCCCGTCGCGTAATGATGGAGCATGTTGCGTTCACCCGAGACCTCGGCAGCGATGCGGAGCTCGACCTGCGAGTAGTCAGCCTCGATGAACGTCCAGCCGGGAGGTGCGCCGAAGACGCCGCGGACGAACTTGTCGCGGGGTACTTGCTGGAGGTTGACCCCGCGGATCTGTCTCTTGCCCGTCACCTTGTCTGCGTCGGCCTTGCCCGACGAGAGACGGCCGGTGACGGTGCCCGTGATCTTGAAGGTCGAGTGGATGCGGTCGTTCTCGTCCAGCTGCTCGTCATACGCAGAGAAGAACGACGAGCAGTACTTGAACCACTTGCTGCGCTCGATCAGCAGACGCGCGAACTCACCCGCTGGACCCTCGAGCTCGGCGAGGTCGAGCATGACTGCCTCAGCGAGCGAGGGGTCCCCGGGGTCGCCGTTGTCCTTGGCCTTACCGCGTGCGAGTATGGGCGCACCGAGATGCTCGAACATCAACCAGCGCAGGAAGTTCGACGGGTTGTAGTTGATCTCCTTCCACGTGCCGTGTTCGGCCCAGTCGTCAGGCACGTACGCGGCGCATCGCTCTTCGACATCTGCGAGCTCTGCGGCAGCGATGCGCCAGTTGGTCGCGAGTGCTTCACGATCGACCCAGAGGCCCCGTCGCTCCACGTCGGTGAAGACCTCAGACGCCGGCATGAGCAGGAGCTTGAAGATCCGCAGCAGTCGAGGCTGCTCCATGAGCTGAGCGCGGAACAGACGCCACAGACGCATGGTGTGCCAGGTGTCCAGGCCGTTGTACTTGAGCACCTTCGCGAGCTCTTCGAGTAGCAGGGACTTGGTCGACATCGCCCACGGCTCAGCGCCGAGGAGTTGCTGCGCCAGCGGCTTGAGTCCCTTCGGCCTGTTCTCGTCCAGCAGGTGCGCAGCGAACATGGTGTCGAAGGTGACGGTCCGGTCGACGCCGAAGTGCCGCAGCCACCGGCAGTCGAACTTCCCGTTGTGCGCGACGGCGATGGGCACGCGGCGGAAAGCCGGAGCGATGAAGGCCAGGATCCGCTGCCAGCTCGATCGCCACACAGACTGAGGGTGACCGAGAGGGAGCTGCCACACGATCGGTGTGGGGTCGTCGAGCGATCGCCACGTCGTCACGCAGAGGGACACGATCGCGGCGCCCGACTCGAACTCGTCGTGCCCCGTCGTCTCGATGTCGAAGCTGCATCCCTTGGCCTCGAGAAGCTCGTCTCGCATGGCGATTAGCAGGGGCTTGGTGTCGACTGTGCGGACGTCCTTCGGCAGGTGATCCTCAGCCGTAGCGAGGCCCGTTACCTGCGCAGCGAAGTACCGCAGGTCAGCGAGGTACCCGCCCTTGAGTCCCGGGTTGCGCTTGAACATGCCCGGCGAGATGGTCGCCATGACCTTGGTGTCACCGCGGTCGAAGACGATGCCCCGGTACTTGGTGATGCCCGACTTACCCGCGACTGAGGAGAGCCCCTCATTCCCCAGGACGAGCACCCACTCGGGCTTCATGAACTCAAGCTCTGCATCCAGGTACGGCTTGCAGGCCTTCACGTCGCCGCGTGACGGCTCGAGTTCCCAGGTACGGCACTTGACCGCCCCGGTGAACATGAGCTTGTACTCCTCGGGAAGACCGCCCTCGCGGATGTCGCGCTCGAGCTCGGCGCGCATCTTGATCGACGCCGGGAACTTGGTGACGACGAGCACCCGCGCATCAGCAGGGCCCACACCCGTGGCGCAGATGTCATCGCCCTCGGCCTGGGTGTGGAGCTTACACGCCGTGCAGGCGGCGTTCCGCACGGCGAGCTGCATCCTCGGTTCCATTGCCATGATTCTACGCGTGCCGGTTGAGCATAGCGACTGCCACGCCGGCACTTCGGAGATAGTCGAGGGGCTCCGTCAGGCGGTACGGGATCTCGTAGACGACGCGCTCCACACCTGCCTGTACGAGCAGCCGGGCGCAGACGGGGCACGGTGAATGGGTGACATGCGCAGTGCACCCCTCGAGACGCACGCCTGTACGCGCTGCGTAGGAGATGCCGTTGGCCTCGGCATGGATTGCGTCAGCGCACGGCTCATCGACGCCATGGATGCATTCTGGCGCGCCTGCGGGTGGCCCGTTGTACCCGGTGATGAGCACGCGCCCCTCGCGCGAGAAGCACGCGCCGACAGGCAGTCTCGAGCACGTGCCTCGTCGGGCGAAGACGTGCGCCACGTCCATCAGCGTGACGTCTCTAGAGGGCCTCACTGATCGCCTCCGATCGCGCCCACTCCACGTCGCCCTCGAGCAGGTGCAGGTTCGCCATGTTCATCGTCAGCATGCCGGGCTCGAGCGGGTCGTGGTGATCCCAGTCCGACTCGTTGAGGCGGTCGCAGATCCACTGCGTCAGGCGTTCGGCCATGTAGACGTCGTCCCGGAAGTGGCGACGGAACTCGACGGAGCGCATGTTGTAGGTGCACCGCATCCGCCCCTCCCGCACGGTGAACTGGTACGTGAGTGAGCAGGGCAGACGCACGTCCGCGTGGTTGCCCGTGTCTTCAGGGAACCACACGGGGAGCACGGCCTGTCGCGTCATCGGCTCGCGCGCGAGGAGGTTGACCACGTCGTCGAGATCGCCGTACTGGAAGCGGATGCCCATGTGAGTGCGCTGCTTCCCGAGCTCCTCTGAGACGTGCGGCCCGGCGTGCCTCGGCCAGAACCGCTCGGGGTACGAGTGGGAGAACGCTTCGCCCTGCTCGGTCTGGTGACGCTGGGTGTTGCCGAAGGGCCACCAGCTCTGACTGGGCGGGGGGTTGAGCGGCTTGCCGGAGACGCGCTCCTGGAAGTGGTCCTCGGCCCATGGCAGGTTGGGCTTGATCGCTGCCTGGCTCTGGTCGATGCGCGGCGCCATGATGCGGGTGAAGCGCACGTCGAGCAGCTCCCGGAAGAGGTGCTGCTTCGACCCGGCCACGCTGACGTTGTGCCACTTGCCGACCTCGATCGGCGTCTGCTGCAGCAGTCGTCCTCGCAGGGTTGCGTAGTCGTCCTGGAAGGTCATGCCTCGTCCTCGCTCGTCTCGACCATGGTGCTGGCCTCACCGGTCGGCGGCCAGTCTCGGATGCAGTCGAAGCTCAGGTCCGCAGTGGTGAACGGCGGGAGCTTCTTCATCGCCTTGTTCTGCGACTCGACCGCGTGCGAACCGTGCGCGTACTTCTCACCGTGTGCACCCGTCGGGTCCACGAACTCAGCGTGCCAGCGCTTGCGGGCTCGACGCTGCTGGCCGTAGCTCATGTCCCCGTAGTGCACCCCGTCCCGGTCCTGCTGCTCGAACGCGGTGAGTGTCTTCTCCACGAGGAGGCCCCCTGACTTCGGAGGGGTCGGCCCGTCGAGGCCCTGCTCCCGCTGCCTGATGTGCCAGGCCATGGACTTGAAGCCGTGGAACTGAGCGACCTCGATGTGCCACGCGAACTGCATGTCCTCGACGGGGATGCCGATGCGCTCGGAGACCTCTTGCGCGGCGACGTACGCGGTGCCGATGTCGAGCGGTGCGAGGAAGCCGAAGTAGGACGTGCGCGAGTGCAGGGTGATGGTCGGGGCCGGGATGCGTCGGAATGAGTAGGCAAGCATGCATGAGCCCCAGGTCCGCCACGCCGCGCCGGCATTCCGGCGTGCGGTCTGGCTCCTCGTCCGCATCACTGCGACCCCCCGCTTGCGCAGCGAGAGCTTGGCCTCGATCCCGTCCAGCCAGAGCTCGAGGGCCTCCGGGTCCACGTACTCCCGCGCGAGCTGGTTCCACCTGCGCTCGGTGTGGAACAGGCCGGCGAGGTCGTAGTCGAAGGAGAACGAGTCGGCGAGCCCTGTGACCACGTGGTTCTGCACGTCGGTGGCGTTGGAGACATCAGGCTTGCCGTACGCCAGGTCATAGGCGATGGCGTCATGGAGCTTCGCCGCGTTGTCCATGCGGTAGGTGTGGAGCATCAGATGTCCTCGTCCTCGTCGTAGCTGCCACCATCGACCAAGTCGGCCCCTTCGGTGATGTCCTCAGGACGCCGCAGGACGCTCAGATCGAGCGCACTGGCGCGTACTGACGGGAGCGGGTGGTAACGGCGTCCATCGGACTCCCTGTGAGGCCCCTCGCCCCCCTCGTACTGCATGGCGTGATCGACGCCCAGCACTTCGGCGTGGTAGCGCCTGCGTACTCGACGGTACGTGTTGTAGGTCATGTCTCCGTAGAGGATCGCGTCCTTGCCGTGCATTCCGTCCATGCCCTCGATCCGGGTCAGCCACGATCGGGAGATCTTCAGCGCCGGGTACTGCGACGACGGGTAGCCCTCCGTGTCGAGCAGTCGGGCGCGCATCGTCGGGTCACCGAGCAGAAAGGCCAGGGACTTGAACCCGTGGTACTGGGCCATGTCCACCATCCACACGAACTTCACGTCCTCCATGTCGTGGCCTAGGCGGTCAGCGACCATACTGCCGGCTGAGTAGGCGATCTGGAGGTCGAGCGCCCCGATGTAGCCGAGATAGGTCGTACGCGAGTGGAGAGTCACCTGCGGCGTCGGGCTCGAGCGGTAGGTCAGGGCGAGCATGCAGGAGCCCCACCTACGAGTCATGCCGTTGCCCGACATGCGCTGCTGCACGGTCTTGGTCCGCAGGGTGGCGATCCCGCGGCGCTTGCCCGTGAGTCGATCTGCGCAGGCCTCGACCCACGTGTCGAGTGCCTCGGGGTCGATGTACTGACGGGCCATCATCGACCATCGGCCCTCGGTCAGCCAGAGCCGCTTGAGGTCGAAGTCCCACTCCATGCTCGGCGTCTCGGCCACGACGTTGTGGAGTTGCACGTCGACTGAGGTGCAGACGTCGAGCTTGTCACGCGTGGCGAACGCCATCCTCTCGGTCAGCCGATCGTGGAGTGAGGTGAGGGTCGGCGCCCTGAAGACGTGCACTACTTCTTCTCCTTGTGCTGGCAGGGACAGCCGGTGCACTTCTCGTGCTGGCCGTTGGCGCAGGGACAGTTGGAGATCACTGGGTGTTCTCGAAGCCGTGACGCTCGAGCACTTTGGCGATGTCCGGGGGCTGGAAGTCCAGGGGCTTGACCACGTCGAAGCTGCTGCCCCGCTTGCTGTCCGAGCCGTCCTTGGAGGCGCGCACCTTGCTCATGTTCGCGGCCTGCACGGCCTCCCAGCCCTCCTGCCACGGATAGCCCAGCAGGTGCGCGGTACCCATCGCCACGTAGACGAGGTCCAGCAGGGCGTCGAACATCTTGGCGTGGTCCAGCTCGTCTAGGCCCTCGGTGAACTCGTCAAGCTCTTCGGACAAGAACTTCTCGCGGAAGCCGAGCAGGTCCATCGTGGCCTCGTCCTGCATGTCGAGCACCGGACCCGGCCCCTCGTCCGACGCGTGCAGGTCGAACTGACGGTGGAAGTCACCGACGTCTCCGAAGTTGGTCGTGGTCATCGGCCGAGCCGCCCTTCCTCGAGTACCTCGCGCGGCAGGCGCTTGGCCGAGCGGTCGTCATCCACGAGCTCGAGGTGCCCGTGCACCTTGCGCACCAGGCTGTCGAGCGAGTCGGCGCGGACGGTGATGTTGGCGAGGTCGGTGACGCGACCGCGTGCGGTCTCGCCCCCCGGTCCGTCGTCCACGCGCTTGATGGTCAGTGTGCCCGTGAAGTGCATCAGTACTCCAGGTGGTGGTCGATCGCGTCCAGCACGGTGCTGAGCGCGTTGGTGCGGGTGTAGTCGTAGATCACCGAGTTACCGGCCCACTGCATGGCCTTGGCGTGGTAGAGCCAGTACAAGGTGTGGATACTCTCGTGCACCCCGTCCATCTGATCTTCGGCAGCCAGATTCGCGAGCACCGTGGGCAAGGGGGGCAGGCACCACACGATGAGCGCAGTGTTGCGCAGGCGTGCGGTTGCAGTGATGAGCCAGCGATCATCGAAACCGCCTAGCATGTCGCGTCTTAGCACCGGGCCGTAGATCGTCTCGGAGATGACGGGGTGCCTGTCGTAGAGACGGGGTGCAGCATCGATCTGCGACTCGAACTCGAGGTCGACTCTGCGCCGCAAGTTGTGCCGGTCGATCGGCCCGCCCTTGCTGGTAGAGAAGCGCGGCGCTTCATCGACCTCGGGGTAGCGGTCCCGCAGGTCTCTCAGCAAGGTCGTCTTACCCGCCCCGTCGGGGCCTTCCAGCACGATCACTGCTGCGGCCCGTTGAGAATCCACTCAGCGAGCATCTCCAGGTCGAGTCGGTCGATCGGTGCAGGCGGCCCGATCAGTGGCCCGACGACGAGTACTTTCCGAGCAGCGGTGAGTGCTTCGATCCGCGCGAGCTGAGCGGGGGCCAGCAGGGACTGGTCGGGCATGGTGTCTCCCTCGGTCGATGTAATCCGATCTTACTGCCCACGGTTCAGACGGGCAACGTCTCTGGTTCTGCGCGCAGCAGTCGCTCGGGTCGTGTCGTGATCGCGCGTGCCACGTTGCCGTCCTCCTGGAGCGTCTCGTAGAGCATGAGGTCCACCCCGCCCGTGAGCCCTCCACCCGGTGTGGGAGCAGCACCGCCCAGCAGGAACACCTGCTCGGTCTGCCTCGGGTTGAGGGCGATCCGGTCCATGCACTGGGTGTAGTCGACCCAGCTCGTGGTGAGTGAGTACCAGATCATGCGGGACGCGGTGGACAGATCAATGCCCAGCGCACCCGCGGCGGGCTGGATGACGAACACGGCTGCTCCGTCGTGAGTGCGGAACTCCTTGATCCATCGGTCCGCGTCCTCACGCTTGATGCCCCCGCGGAGTTGGTACACCGGCACGTCGATCCGCATCTTGGTCGCCACCTCACGAGCCGTGCGGACGCACGCGTTGAGGTCCGCCTTGAAGCGGGCCGCGACGACTACCTTCTCATCGTGATCGAACGACTCCTCGTAGAGCGGCTCGAGTGCAGCGATCTTCTCGCGTCCGATGCGACGGAGCACGCCGTCGTCGGTCTTCGCCACACCACCCGCGATCTGCGCGAGCCGGAGCGTCTGCACCAGCTTGATGCTCGCCTCCACGACGGCACCCGACTTGAGCTCCGCGACCATGTGCTCGGCCATCTGGTCGTAGACTCGAGCTGAGCCGACCAGGGGGACCGGGATGAGCTTGATCTTCGGCGGTGGCATGTCGAAGCACTCGCTGCGCTTGATGGCGAACGCGTCCGCGTGCACTCGACCGATGAGTTCGCCCATCGTGTCCTCGCGCAGACCGAGGAACTTCGGGTACCCGTTCGCATGGGTCCACCGGCCGTAGCGCTCCTTGAAGTCCGCGACCGTCGGCACGTCGTGGAACCTGCTGGGGTTCAGGAACTTCCATTGCATGTAGATGTCGAAGACGCGCTTGGCCTTGGTGACGGGAGTGCCGGTGAGGATGGCCCGCTGCTCGAACAGGTGCGCCATGTTCACGATCATGTTGGCGGCCTTGCCCGACGGGCTCTTCACCTTGTGGCTCTCGTCCAATACACCGATCGCCTTGTCCTCGCCGATCCATCGCTCGATCTTCTGCCGCGTCTTGAAGCGGCCCGTCGACTTGCTCCGACGCCCGGACGCGAGCTTCTTGCCGGGTGTGGCGAACGCCTCGTAGTTGACCACGACCACGTACAGGTCGAAGCGTCCGTCGTCTCGAGGGAGCGCGACCTCCTTCCGTGAGCGCGCGTCCCAGATGGTGACGTGCACCCGGAGCGGCGAGTGCACGTGGATCTCATCGTCCCAGACGCCCATCACTCGCGAGGGGCACACGACGAGGGCCTTCCGGTAGCCCTTGCTAGCGAGGATGCTCATCCAGTCGATCGTCGTCTTGGTCTTGCCCGTGCGGGGCTCCATGAGCAAAGCGCCACCGTAACCCGAAGTGAGGAGCTTCTTGACTGCCCGGACCTGATGCTTGTACGGCGTCGTCTTCCACACGTACTTGCTCACGTGTTCTCTCCCGAGTGATAACGGTCCTTCGGGGACGGAGTCCTGGCGGGTGCTGTCTTGCGCGGGTGCTGCGGGTACGGGCAGTCGGCTCGCCCCTGCCGTGCGCAGTAGGGCACCACGCACACCGTCTCGGGTGACGGAGAGCGCCCCTCGCCGGTCACGGGTGGAACTCCCTGTCGTGGCGGTCGGCCTCGCGGTTCGCGCCGTCCTCGGTGTTCAGGGACATGCCGCTCCAGCCACACTTTCTGCCTGCGTGGCGGTCGTAGAACTCGTCCTCGTCAGTGACCTGCACGCGGCAGTGAGGGCAGCAGCCGCACAGGTAGGACGGGCCGACGTAGGGGTGCTTGCACCTCGGGCATGACAGCACCCGCCCCTGGTCAGGCATCGCGCACCACCGGGTTGAGGCGGAAGTGCTCGTGCATCCTGAACACCTGACGGCGCTGGTACGACGTGCAGCAGTCCTCGTCCTGGCAGTCCGGTCCGCAGCCGAAGCCGAACGTCGGGCACGGCAGGTACACGTCCAGGTGGGCGCAGAAGCAGCAGCCCGGCTCGTCCTCACCGCAGCCGTGCAGGTAGGTGCAGGTACAGGACTCTGCTCGGACCGTGCATCCGTCATCGCTGATCGAGCAACGGATCGGGTCAGGCACCCGCACGCCGGTCGAGCGCGCCCCGACCTCGACCTGTCGGGCGCGGGGGATGCCGCCGTGGTTGCGGCAGCGGTCAGGGCCGACACACGGGCCGTCGAACGGGTGGCAGTCCCCAGTGTCCCCGCGCATTATCAGTCTTCTCGGTTGATGAAGGAGTCCGCCCCGCGACCTCACCCATCGAGGCCGCTCGACCGCGCTCGGCAGGGCCAGCGCCTCGTCGTGGTTGACCCAGATCGTTCCGGCCTCGGTGCTGCCGTGGATCGGGTGCGTCAGGTTCGGCTCGTCGCACCCGAACCATTCGCCCTTGATGGCGATGACGGCCTTGCAGATGTTGTCGTTCACGGTGCCTCCCGGCGTAGTTGTGGATGAAAGAGAGCGCCCCGGGTCCGCGCCATAGGGCCCATTACTGTCCACTGTCTTGCTCCTGGAAGTAGGCGGTGCGAGCTGCACGGTTGAGTCGCTCGTAGACGACCCAGTCGATGAGCACGTCTGGCGCAAGCGTGCGCGGTATCCTCACGCGTCCCCCGTTATCCGTGGGCCGCTTGCGCAGATCGTCGGCAGTGACGCTTGCCCCCGTCGCCACCGTGCGCCTAGAAGCGCGCCTGGGACCGCGGCTATTCGGCGACGAGGTGCTGTGCCGCTCAGCCACTCAGGCCGCCCACCGGAACCCGCACTCGACGCAGATGTGCTGCCAGTGCTCGACGGTTCGGTCAACGCCGCACGCGTGCTTGTCCATGCAGGACTGGGTGCACAGGTAGCCCGTCCACGATGACGACCCGACGCCGTCGGGGAACAGCCTGCGCAGCAGGGCCTTCATGCTATCGGGTTGGTGTGGAGGAGCTGCATCCCACACGAGGTGCGGGTGAGCGCGGACAGTGCCATGCGCACCGTGTCCGCATCCGCGTCCTCCTGCACGATCTGCAGCAGGGTGTTACCGAGCAGCAGTGCCTCCTCCTGGGTATCGGCCAGACGTGCGCGGACCTGGGTCTCGTCCATCTCTTCGTTCTCCATCAGTACTCCCTCATGGCACTACGGCGAATGCCGCAGTATGGGCAACGGGCGTCGGTCGCCAGGTCGATCGACTCGTAGAGCGAGCCCTTGCAAGCGGGGTGCTTGCGGAAGTAGCTGAAGGTCACTGGTCGTCGGCACCTCGAGCACCAGCCCTGACCCGGCGACCAGCCGAAACCGGCTGCTAGCAAGGCAGTTGAGGGCCCGTAGAGCTGGCGCAGGCTGGTGATCGTCACGTCGGCGCGGAGGGGCAGCAGACGCTTGACGAGGTCGAACGCCTCGCGGTACGTCGCCAGGTCCTTCTTGCCCACCTTGCCGTCGTCAGCGATCGCCCACACCCTCCAGGGCAGGCCGTGCCGCAGGTTCGGCTGGAGATGGGGCGCCTTCGCCAGGACGTGCTGACGGTAGCCCGGCATGGCGAGCAGCTCGCGCAGGGTCGGGTTACTCATGTCTTGTCCCCCATGGTAATGATCTTGGTGACGTGCATCTCTACCGTCTTGACAGCGTCTTCTCCGTAGAGCTCGACTTGAGTAACGCGGAATCGCTTGAGTGCGGCGTTGGCGCGTGCCCGTGTTGTCCAGGGTCCGTAGACGTGGCGGATGATGCGACCAGTGCTGGCGGTTGCTCTCGTCTGGATGACAAACATCTCGGTCATCGCATGAAGTCCGGGTCGACGCGGCGCAGCTCGGTCAGGGCGACTGCCTGCTGAGAGCCCTGGTACAGCACGTCTCCCGTGCGCAGGTCGCGCAGGGTGTACTGCGTCGACTCGTCAGAGTTCTGGGTGACGCGGAGCTCGAACGCGGCCTTCTTGCGAGCCATGTCATCTCCTCGATTGGCGGGTGGTTGACGCAGTGATCGTATGACGTCCCGGTGAGCGACGCGACTTCCGTCAACCCCCTATGGGGGGTGCTCGCTCCTCTAAGGGGGAACGTGACCTTCTGCACCGTGGCGCGTAGATTCGACCCCTCACCGACCGAGGGAGTTCCGTGCCTGACGGCAAGACATTGACGCCGGAGCAGCAGCTAGAGGTACTCGGCAGCTGCTCTCAATCTAGCCGCGTCGTCGGCGAAGTAGCCCAAACCGCGGTTACAGTTCGAGCACAGCAGACCTCGAACCTTTCCCGTTTCGTGGTCGTGATCCACCTCAAGAGGCATTGTACGCTTGCAGATGTGGCACCCGCCCCCCCGTTCGAGCATCTCATCAAGCTCCGCGACCGTAAGGCCATAGCGCTTGGCTCGTCTGCGATGTCGTGTCGCCTGGTCTCGGACAGGTACCCCCGACGCTCGTCTCGCTGCTGCGGCACGACGCCGCCGGCGGTTCCAACAGTCTCGACATACGAGCTTCCAGTATTCGCCATCCCGACCCCGACCCCGAGGCCAAACACTCTCATGCAACGGCTTAGTCTCTTGACAATCCTGGCATTCCCGGGTATCGGTCACCCCAGATACGTTACAGCATGAGCGGCCCGCTGTCACCAGAAGGTCAAATGCGAGTATTGACCCGCATCTGGGGCCGTGACCGCGAGGGGTACGTCTTCCTGCCGTGGATCTCCGGCACAGCACGTACTCCGCAAGCGCGGCGTAAGGCGTACCACGAGGGACCGGCGTACGAATGGCCGGCGGACGAGGGCCGCATCCTCGAGCACCTCCGCGGCCACACAACCGACGACGTGTACTTCTCCGTGTCGCTGTTCACTGACCGCAGGCGCGTCGAGAACCAAGCAGAGCCCGAGCGTTGCCTTTGGGCGGACCTCGACCCCGTCGACCCGCGCACACTCAGCCACGACATCCGACCAACGATCGCCTGGGAGTCAAGCCCCGGGCGGTACCAGGGCATCTGGCTGCTCGACCGTCCGCTGGTGGGGGCCTCGTGGCCGGGCAAGGAGAACCAGCGTCTGTCATTGGCGCTGGGTGCTGACCCCTCCGGCTGGGACACCACGCAGCTGCTGAGGGTGCCGGGGCGCAAGAATCACAAGCCCGACCACCGTGACGCCGGAGACGGCGAGCCCGTCGAGGGGCAGCTCCTCTGGATGGACGGGCCGTACTACACGGCGGACGACTTCGATGACCTGCCGGAGATCCGGCTCATCGGTGAGACCGACGACTTGCTAGACGACGAGTTGCTCAGCTCGATCGACCGTCACGAGGTGTGGGCGCGCGTTCGTCTCAAGGTCTCGGGGCGCGTGCGGGAACTGATGGCCGTCAGGGATCCCAGCGTTGCTGAGAGCACTGACCGGTCCGACGCTCTGTGGCAGATCGAGCGCGACCTCGCCGACGCCGGGTGCACGCTCGCAGAGATCGTCGCCATCGTGCGGGCCAGTGTGTGGAACAAGTACGCCGGCCGCAATGACGAGCTCCGACGACTGAAGGCCGAAGCGGCGAAGGCCCTGTCCGCAGCGAAGGACGCCGAGCCGACGCTCGAGGACGTGGCGACTGCCAAGCCCGCCCCACACCGTCTGTCAGTGCTTGCTCAGCAGCCCCATCCGCGTCCCCGCTGGCTGGTGCGCAACGTCTGGGCGGAAGGTTCGTGCGGGTTCGTCAGCGGTGCGCCGAAGTCGTACAAGTCTTGGACGGGCATGGACCTCGCCGTCTCGATCGCCTCGGGTGCCAAGTTCCTCGGCGAATGGATGGTGGCTGACCCCGGTCCCGTGCTGTACGTCCAGGAGGAGGACAGCCTGACGACGGTGCTCTCGAGGTTCGAGAAGGTGATCGAGGGCCGCGCGCCGCTGAGGCACTGGCACGGGCACATGGAGCTCGACGGTGGGCAGGTGTGGTGGAGCCCACCGTCGGAGGACCTGCCGCTGGACGTCTACGTCCGGAAGGGCTTCACCTCGTCTGACCCTGCGTGGCAGTCATGGCTCGCGGAGATGCTGGCGGAGGGTTCGTCGGCTGGCGAGGGCGAGGCGCGGGTGCCGTACAAGATGGTCTTCATCGACACGATGGGCACGACGGCGGGCGACGTGGATACGGACCGCGCGGCCGAGGTGATGGAACGCATCTTGCGTCCGCTGAAGGCGCTGTCCGGCAAGTACGGAGTAGCCGTCGCCCTGGTGCACCACAACAAGAAGGCTGAGTCGGGGTCGCGAGCTGGGGCTCAGATGCTGGGCTCGGTGGCCCTGCACGCGTGGGTGGAGGACGCGCTGTACGTGCGGGAGAAGCAGCCGATGAAGGGCTCCGACGGCCGTCCGGGGTTCAAGGTGCTGGTGGAGCGCGAGAGCAAGTCGGCGCAGGACCTGCGCTTCGCCATCGAGATCCCCCAGATGGACGACATGACCGACCGTCGCTGGAGGCCCGTGGTTGTGCGCTGGGGTGACGACGACGACGCGCAGCCCGTCAAGGCCCCTAAGGGCCTTCCAGTGGAAGCGGGGGGTTCGGCAAGCGGAGGGGGTACAGGGGGCGGGTCAGGGTCGAGAGCGGGGTCGAGAGCGGGGGCTATCGCAGGGGTGAAGATCGCCAACAAGGTCAAGGACATGGGGCCTCGGGGCACGAACATGGCGACGCTGCGCGCGGTGCACGGTGGTACGGAGCCCTCTCTGCGCAAGCAGCTCGACGCTGCGGTGGCGTCAGGCTTCCTGGTGGTTGACGGGGACCGATGGATCCATGCAAGTCGGGTCAAGGGAGAGGGAGAATGATGCGTCCCCCCTCGAGTGAGGCGCCGTCTGCAGTGCGTACACGCACCCCTTACGGGGGGTGTCGTGTGATCTCCGCTAACGCTGCGAACGCCCGGCGGCCGACACACTCACACGGAGGGGACAAGGGGAAGTGACTGAGAAGGAGTACGAGCACTATGTGTTCGATAGGGAGAGGGCGCCGCGTCTGTACGCGGGGTGGGTGACGATGCTGCTGTGCCTGGCTGAGGAGGGGCTGGACGGAGCGGCTGCGAAGCCGGACGTGGTGATGGCGGCGGTGAGGGGTTCGGATCTCTCGGTGCGGACCTGCAAGAACCTGGTCAACGAGGCAGTGCGGAAGGGATGGGCGTATCGCGTGGTTGGGGCGAAGAGGCAGAGCACGTATCTGAGGCTGAGTGAGGAGGGGCTCGAGGTGCTGAGGCTGAGGCTGGGTGAAGGGTCAGGGGACGTGGGTTCGGGCGGAGGAGACGAGGGATGAGTGGCCGCCGTAACTCAGCCGCGGGGGCTCGTTCTCTCCTCCAGGCTGGGCATCCTGCTTCGGCCGTGGCGGCAGAGGTGCTGCTCCTGCTTCCTGAGGACTTCGTCCGTGCCTACGAGTCGCTTTACACCGAGGTCGTCGGTCTCAAGAGGGACGTGAATCCGGACACGGCCCGAGCGAAGGCGAAGTACGAGGTGAGGGTCTCGACAGGCCAGCAGCCGACGATGCACTCGGTGGGCGGAGCAGGCGGCTCGGGGTTCGGTCCACGATCGCCGGTCTCCTCAGACGAGGCGCAGTCACTCAAGGCCCGTGTGGACCGCAAGCTGCGGAAGATCACCCGCGAGCTGACCCGAGGAGAAAGGGCGATGCCGCGCCGATGCACGGGCAAGAACTGCCGCAAGTGGGCCGACCCCGACTGGGCCTGGTGCCCCTACTGCCGGTCCCAGACAGAAGACGTAACCGCCTAATCCTGGAGAGATGCTGTGCTCGCGAGGATCGGATAGCGTTCGGGCATGACCAAGACGACATGCGGATGTGGCACGACAGGCACTCTCGAGCAGATCCTCGGCCGGCATGAGACGCCGGGTGAGGGGCACGACCAGTGCACCATCGACCAGAACAAGGGAGCAGGGATGATTACCAACCGAGTGAACCGAGTGGGCATCGGGGACAAGGTGCTCGAGGAGCTCATGGGTAACCTCACCCGAGAGGGCTTCCAGGTCGTGGCGGTGCACGCCATCGCTGGGAAGTTCTTCGTCTTCAGCACTCGGGTCGAGACGTGACCGTCGACCAGCTCATCGAGAAGCTGACCAGCCTCAACATCGACCACCAAGAGATGGTCGTCGAGCTGGAGGTGTACGGAGTGCGGGTGGACGCGGAGAGCATCCACGTCTCCACGACCTTCGGCCGGGTCACGCTGGTGGGAACGTGACGCGCTCGTCCTCGGAACGTAGCGTCGAGGGCATGGATCCCACACAGGTCGCCAACATCCGCGTCATCGGCCCGGACGGTAATGAGATCGTGCCTGCGGTCGGCACGGTGTACCGCACGTCGGACGAGGCGGGTGAGTTCACCGAGGACCTGGTCTTCGTCGCCATGACCCAGGGTCAGTACAACCAGATTCAGGGCATGCTCACGCCGAAGACGGTCCAGGAGCAGTCGTGGGGAACGCAGGTCGCTCCATGACCGAGGCGGAGATGAAGGCGCTGCTCACGGTGATGGCGTACGACTGCCGCGCAGGTGGGTCGGGCGATCACTACTACCGGACCTTCGAGAGCCGGCGCTTCCTCATCAGTCGCGCCACGCTGAGCGACCTGCGGGCGAAGGTGCGTCTGCTGCCGGCTGGGTCGCAGATGAGGGAGCTGCTCGATGACTGACCAGCCCTGCGGCGGGAGGCTCTGCATGACCGGGGTGGGCGTCGACTGCCTGAACACGTGCTTCAAGCCGGAGCTCATGGAGAAGGCCACGGCCCGTCGCTCATACCCCCGAGTGCGGGCGGTGCCTGCGACCTACGCGGGACAGTGTCGCTCGTGCCGTGGCCCGATCCGTGCGGGAGATCCGGTCGTCTGGATCGACGGTCTCATCGTCCACGATGAGTGCGGATGACGACCGCCCATCGGCCCGAGGTCGCGGACGTGAACATGAGTGGGGCGAGCTGCGCTCGATCAGACATCGACCCGGAGCTGTTCTTCCCGCGCACCGAGGTTGAGCGACTGGCCGCGGTCCATGTGTGCTGGTCGTGTCCGCGCACCACCGAGTGCGAGCAGCTCCGCAAGAGCTATCCCGCCGAGTCCCTCCACGGAATCTGGCACGGGGTGCTGTTCAACTTCGGTCGAGCCAAGAGTCGGATAACCGGGAAGGGGAAGATGAAGGCATGAAGAGGTCCTGCTGTGACACGAACGTCCCGCTGCCGCATCGGCAAGAGTGCGCGAACGGGTGGAGCGCACCGGTGGGACTGGCAGCAACAGCGGCCACCGGCCTGGCGATGGGCGGGAGCTGTCCCGACGACGAGGAGCTCGAGCGCCTGCGAGACGCGTTCGCCTCTGCGCCCCCTGGTGTGGTGCTGGAACTGGCTGGTGCGCCGGAGGTTCTGATCCGCGATCAGTGGCAGGCGACGGGTAACTCGGTGCTCGACTCGAGCGGCATCGTCGTTGCCATGACTTCGTCGCCGGAGCTGGCGCGGGACATCGTTCAGGGGCTGCAGCTCCTGGCCTCGGCGCGGTACACGCTCGATGTGTGACGTGTGCGGGGGACTACATCCGACGGGAGACTGCTGATGCCTGAGGCCAGCCGCGAGGCGTACGAGCAGCTCGAGGAGGCGATCAAGCGGGTCATCCGCGAGCGAGGTGCACTCGAGGACGGGGAGATGCTCGTGGAGTTCGCCATCATCTGCGAGGTGCAGGATTTCACTGATCCGGAGACCAACGCTTACGTGACCATTTACCCCAACGGGTACCTCGCCACGCACCGGGCCGTGGGTCTACACAAGGTGGCGCTCAACCGGGCACTGCATGAGGGATGGACGGAGGGCTCGTGAAGCGGTTCTGGCTGCTGGGCTGGGCTTTCTGGATCTGGACGGTGTACCGCCGACTTCGGGGGCACGCGTGGCCAGTCTGAGCGAGCACCCGGATCGCTGCGGCTGCGGTCATAAGCCCGTCGTTATTGAGCTCTCGTGTGAGGCGTGCGGTACTCAGGTTCGGCAGGTCGTTCAGGCGAAGGATCACCCGAAGACATGGGGCCTTCCGTCTGACGTACTCGACGCGTTCTCCAACTCCCACCATGCGCCGCGGGTGTTCGTCCTCGGCGTCGTGACGCAGGCGATGATGTGAGAGTCCCCCGATGGGTGCGCAAGTCGACACCTTCTGAGCCCACCAAGAGACGGACTCGGGTTCGTCGTGCGGCGTACGCTCGAGGAGTCGGGGTGCGCTTTCCCGAATGGCCGCGCACACCTCCTGAGAGCGTCCGTGAGACGTTCGAGTGACGGAGGTGCGTCGTTCTGTCGTGACGTAGCGTCTAGACGCCACACGGATTGACAGGGACGCTTCTCGACGCGTAAGTTACTCAGGGTCGGCCAGTAGCGCACTCGCACTGGCCGTTCTCCCTGTAGGCCAGGCACTTCCGGAGGTGATGAGCAATGGACGACACCGAGGGTCTGGTGCTCGACTTCACCGAGGTGCGAGAGCCGCGCGAGCGGAAGCCGAAGCGGCCGAAGAGCACCAATCCGAAGGCGATCCGCAAGAGGATCCGACGCGGCACGGCCCAGCTCGAGGGTGAGCTGGAGCTGCTGTACGCGGACCGGAAGGTCATCGCCGACTGGGACTACGAGGAGCTGGCTCGCGGTCGTCCGCGGGGCAAGAACGGCCAGTTCAACGGACCCGCGCCGAAGTGGATCACGCCGGCCATCCGCGACGAGGCAACGCGTCGTCTGAGGGCCAAGGGTCTGGCCGACCTGGGGGCGCACCTCGGAGATGCCATCAAGGTGACGGCCGAGCTGATGAACGACGACTCAGTGGACCTCGACGGCAAGCCGGCAGTGCCCGCTACGGTGCGGCTCTCCGCTGCCCAGTTCATCGCTGACCACGTGCTCGGTCGCGCCACCGCCAAGGTGGAAGTCGACCTGGGTGAGAAGACGCGGACGATGCTCGCCGGAGCGATCGTGCTCCCCGATGGACAGCCCGCCGTAATCGACGGCGAGCTCGTGGACGACGACGAACAAGGAGAACCAACGTGAGGCTGCTCTCGCTCAACCGTTCCGGCACGTACCGCTCGCCGCAGGAGACGGCGGCCGAGAGGCTGCGCGCCATCGACAACTCGGGGTCGGTCGCGCCGCGTCCGTTCCCCGGCCCGGCCCAGTCGAGCCCGTCGCGCCTCGTCTCGGGTCGTCGGCTGCGCTGATGGAGAAGTGCACCACGTGCGGCCAGTCGCGGACGTGGCACGACGAGAACGAGACGGTGCACCCGTTCACTGACGGGCGGCCGGCGAATCTCGGCTCTCGTCGCGAGCGGGGTGAGAAAGGCCCCGCCGCGTCGGCCACACCCGCCGTGCTGCGGTGGCCGTTCGACCCCGTACTGCGTCAAGCCCTGGTGGACAAGGGGATCCTCACCGTCGAGGACCTCGGAGCTGCTGAGGAGAAGATCAAGCAGCAGTCGATCATCATGGGCGAAGCCGCCCGCGGATAGGAGGTGCAGTCGTGAGCTTGACCCCTGACTTCCAGCGCACGGACAAGCGGCCGTCCGAGTTCGGTGGGCGCCCCGGTCTCATCCAGCGCCAGGAGGATGGCCACACTCCGACGCCCGCCGAGAAGCAGATGCTCCTGCGCCAGCCTGACCAGTCGCCCTTCTGGGTCGACGGGGAGATGGTCGTGGAAGACCTGCCGGAGGGCTTCGACCCGGGAACGCGGCTGGTCTGATGCAGGGCGTCATCCGGCTGGACAAGTACTTCGAGCAGACGGGGTATGACCCTCATCCCGGCCAGGCGGAGATCCACTACACGCCAGCTCGCTTCAAGGTCGTGCCCTGCGGTCGACGCTGGGGTAAGACGCTGATGGGCGCCAAGGACCACGAGCCGCGCACGTTCGTCCCGAACCGATACGGCGACCCGCAGCGGGGCTGGATCGTCGGTCCCACGTACACCGACGCGGAGAAGGAGTTCCGCATCATCTACGACTCCCTCCGTCGGCTTGGTGTGGACAAGACCTCGATCAAGTTCCAGAACAACCCTGACTCGGGGAACATGCACATCACCACCAACTGGGGCTTCGATCTCCAGTGCCGGTCGGCGAAGCATCCTGAGACGCTCGTCGGTGAGGGCCTGGACTTCGCCCTGCTGGTCGAGGCGGGGCGGCACAAGCGGCGCACCTGGGCTGAGTACGTCCGCCCTGCGCTCAGCGACAAGCGAGGCACTGCGCTCTTCACCGGCGTGCCTGAGGGCGCGACCGAGAACTCCCTGCTGTACAGTCTGTTCCAGCGCGGCCTGGATGAAACCAAGCCCGCCTGGCAGTCGTGGACGATGCCGTCGTGGACGAACACCAAGGTCTTTCCGGGGGGCCGCAACGACCCGGAGATACTCGAGGCGTACGACGACCTCACGGACGACGAGTTCGACCGTCAGTACGGCGCCAAGTTCGGTGAGCGCACCGGGCGCGTCATGCAGGAATGGGACGACGAGCTGCACGTCGGGCACGTCCCGTACGACCCGTCCCTGCCCCTGTACCTGGCGACGGACTCCGGGTTCACCAACCCGTTCCGGCTGCTCTGGATCCAGATCGACCGACTGAACCAGGTGCGCGTCATCCGCGAGCGGTCGTTCACCATGACCGACACGCCTGAGATCGTGCAGGACATGCGCACTAACCCGATCGACGCGGCGCTCGCTCGCGCGGCGGTGGCTCTGTACCCGGAGCCTGCTGAGCCCGACGACACCAAGGTGCTGAGCAACGGGCTGAAGATCCCCGCTCGTACGGGCACGGGAGGCGAGCTGCGGACTCGACTCATGCTCATCCGCACGGCGATGAAGACACGGCCCACACACGTCCCCGAGGGCCATCCCGACCGGAAGCCCGGTCTCATCGTGGACCGGTCGTGCCAGCACCTCATCTGGGAGATGCGCGAGGGTTACCGCTGGCCCGAGCACCGCAGCGAGGTACGCTCCGACTCGGAGCACCCGCTGGACAAGGACAACCACTCCGTGGAAGCACTCGGTCGCTTCTTCCGCGGGTACTTCGGCAGCGTCGAGAAGCGACGTGCGAAGTCCAAGAAGGCCCGCTACACATGAGGAGGCACTGACCGGTGACTACGCCATTCACCCCGTACTCGACGGCGGCCCCCCTCATGGGTACGCTGCCCTCGTGGATCGGGTCCCTGCTCGACCAGCAGCGGATCCTGTCCTACCAGCTCTATGAGGAGATCTACTGGAACGTCCCCGAGACGTTCAAGCTGACCGCTCGAGGGGCCGAGGACCGGCCCATCTACGTCCCCACCGCGCGGACGCTGGTCGACACGACCAACCGCTACGTGGGTGCCCAGTTCGGGTTCGCCGTCGACCCGATGCTCGGCTCGCCGAATGACCAGGCCGCGCTGCAGCTCGCGTTCCGTTCGCTGTTCGCTCGTGAGCGGGTCCGCAGTCAGTTCGCTGCCAACAAGAGGTTCGGTCTCATCCGGGGAGACTGGCTCTGGCACGTCATCGCAGACCCGGCCAAGCCGCAGGGTCGGCGGCTGACCATCCGTCCAGTCGACCCTGCGTCCTACTTCCCGATCTACGACGAGGATGACATCGACCGCGTCGTCGGCTGCCACCTGGTGGACCCGTTCGAGGACCCCAGTGACAACGGCAAGATGAAGATCCGGCGGCAGACGTACCGCAAGACCGAGACGGGTGGCGTCACCGTCGAGGAGGGCATCTTCGAGCTGGACAAGTGGGAGGGCCCGCAGCACCGACCGGTCAAGGTGATCCGCGCCGTCGAGAACCTGCCTCCGCAGATCACGGCGCTGCCGGTGTACCACGTCCGCAACTTCGAGGAGCCCGGAAACCCCTTCGGCTCCAGCGAGTTGCGGGGCCTCGAGCGCATCATGGCCGCGGTCAACCAGTCGGTCTCCGACGAGGAGCTGGCCCTCGCGCTCGACGGTCTCGGCATGTACGCAACCGACTCGGGTGCTCCGGTGGACGAGGATGGCAACGACACGGACTGGGTGCTCGGCCCAGGCCGAGTGGTTGAGCTCGAGGACGGCAAGACGTGGAAGCGCGTCGGCGGCGTGTCGTCGGTCGCGCCGCAGCAGGATCACATCAAGATGCTGCTCAACTTCCTGCATGAGGCGGCCGGCACTCCCGATGCTGCACGCGGCAAGGTCGATGTGGCGGTCGCCGAGTCAGGCGTGAGTCTCATGCTTCAGATGGGGCCGATGCTCAGCAAGGCGGACGAGAAAGACCAGATCATTCTGGACGTCCACACCCAGATGTTCTTCGACCTCGTCACCGGCTGGTTCCCGGCGTACGAGTCGACCTCCTTCGGCGAGGCTCTTGTGGTGCCGACGCTGGGCGACAAGCTGCCTGTCGACCGGGCGGCGAAGTTCAAGGAGCTCAACGACATGCACGAGCGGAGGGTCATCTCGTCGTCGTTCTACCGCGCCGAGGCGACCAAGCTCGGGTATGTCTTCCCCGAGGACATCGGGGTAGACATCATCCAGGAGGAGCAGGCGCTGACGGAGGCTGCCGCGATCGCCGACCCGTTCGCTGAGCGCGCGGCTGAGGAGCTCGATGGCGAAGCCGAAGCGTAAGCTCTACCGCCGCAAGGTACCGATGGTTCGGAGGGGGAGATGACGGTGGACTGGATCACTTTGAGTGACACGGCCCGACTCATCACGGCAGTCATCGCCGCACTGGCGTTCGTCTGGCTCTGCAAGCGGGCCGTCGATCGTCAGTACCGGGAGAACGGGCTCTACCTGGGCTGCGCTCTCTTGTTCGCCGCGGGTGGTGTGGACTCGGTGGCTCGGGTCAACCACGAGTTCGAGTTCCATCTGACGCCCATCCGGCTGTCTGCGGCGCTCGTCGTTCTCGTCTACCTGGTGCGTACGTCTTCCAAGACACGCTTCAACGATGGCGAGTCGTGAGCTCGTCCGCCTGCTGAACGCGGAGATGGCGACTCGGCAGGCGGTCGATCGACTGCTCGCCGATGCGGCGTCGAGTGCTGAGGACGCAATCCGCGCGCTCGGCCGCAACCAGTCCGTCGGCGCTACGGTGCAACGCGCTCAACTCCGGGGCGTACTCGCCGAAGTCCGGGCCCAGCAGACGACACTCTGGGAGGGCGTGCGCACCGAGACGACTCGGGGCGTTGGTCGTGCGCAGGTCGCTGCGATGCAGGGTGTGGAAGATCTCGCGTCCGTCGCGACCCGTGCCGGCGTCAGCATCCCACGATCGTCCTACACGGCTCGGTCATCGGCCGTCGTGCGCGCAGCGATCGCACGGGAGACACTGTCCCGACAGGAGCTCTCAGCGACCGTCTACAAGCACCGTGCTCTCAGCATGGGCTATGTCGAGACGGCGCTGCGCCGGGGGATGGGTCGAGGGGCGACGGTGCGAGCCATCGCCAAGGATGTCCAGCGCTTCATCTCCCCTTCCACACCAGGGGGTTCGGCGTACGCGGCGCGTCGGCTCGCACGCACTGAGGTGGCGAACGCCTACCACGCTGGCTCGCGCGCCGGCTACAAGGACAACCCGTTCGTTGAGAAGGTCGACTGGCGGATCTCCGGGTCGCATCCGAAGCCCGACGACTGCGACGACCTCGCGGACCAGGGGCCGTATCGACCGCACGAGGTGCCTGACAAGCCCCACCCCAACTGTCTGTGCTCACTGGTCCCCGTGACAGTGAGCGAGGAAGACTTCATCCGGGCCTTCAACCGGGGCTCGTATGACGAATGGCTGGACCAGAGCGGTGCAGCTTGACCATCACCAGGAGGCGGAACATGAAGGAGCTCGAGATGACCCGATGCGGTCCCACCGAGGAGGACATCCTCGCGGTGCACGCCATCGTCCAGGACGCCATGACCCGCAACGCCGCGATCTTCGGCGACATGCGCATGGAGAAGGACGATGACGACGACTCCACAGACGACTCGAGCGACGACGACGCCAGCGGCGGCGACGACGACTCGGACGACCCGGGCACTGAGGGCCAGGGTGGCAAGACCTCGGACGACGACACCAGCGGTGGTGAGTCCGAGGAGGCGAAGCTTCGGAAGCGGATGCGGGCTGCAGATCAGCGCGCGTCCACGGCCGAGCGTGAGCTCCGAGAGCTCAAGGACAAGGACAAGCCCGAACTGGAGCGTGCCCAGAACCGGGTCAAGGAGCTGGAGCCTCAGATCGAGGCGCTCGGCTCCACCGTCCGAGACCTTCGCCTGCAGGTCGCCTTCCTGTCGGCCAACGAGTTCACCTGGCATGACCCGGAGGACGCGCTGCGTCTGGCCGACATGGACGGTGTGGAGATCGACGACGACGGCAAGGTGATCGGTCTCAAGGACGCGCTGAAGAAGCTCGCCACGAGCAAGCCGCACCTCGTCAAGAAGGAGCAGAGCTCCGACGACGACGAGGACGAGGGGAAGCCCAGTGGGTCGACCCAGAACGGCAAGCGCAAGGGCGACAAGAAGGCGCTGGACCGCGAGGCACTCGCGAAGAAGTACCCGGCCCTGCGCCGGTAACATCGACAGGCCTGCTAGGCCCTCAGAGAAGAGAAGGTGAACTTACTTGTCCCGCATCGACAAGTACGACTCCAAGGACGGTGGCTTCCGGGCCCCGCTCGCGGAGGACATGAACGGCGACGAGGTGGCCCGCGCGGTCGGCCTCGACGCCACCGGCGCCGTGGTCGTGGGCGAGGGGAACACCGGCATCGTCGGCGTCCTCGTCCTGACCAGCAACAAGCGCGCCGGGGACATCGTGGACGTGATGACCGACGGGGAGCTGGTCGAGTTCGACGGCGACCCCGGCACGGTCTACGGCACGGACCCCGCGGTGGGCACGATCGTCGCCCCCGTCCCGGCCGCTGGCACCCGCCTCGGTCACACCGTCGAGGGCTCGCGGCTCATCGTCCGCGTCGCCCGATAGAGCCGGGAGGCCAAGCATGAACACCGCAACCCTGCTCTCCACGCGGACTCGTTCGCGTGAGCTCGACCTCGTCTTCCCTGGTGAGGTCGCCTACCAGCCGAAGCGCGGCATGGAGCTCGTGGACCTCCAGTCCCTGGGCATCCTGCCGATGGTCGCTGGCGGCGCCCGCGGTACGAACACCGAGGGTGACGTCCTCACCCAGACGGTGGACGGCCGCGACCTCAACGAGCTCTGGGCCGAGTTCCAGGCCACCGTGCAGGCGCAGAACGCCGAGCGGCAGCGGCTCATCCAGTTCCTCACCTTCCCGGTCACCTCGCCGGTGGAGGACGTCGCCCAGTTCGTCGGAGACGACTTCGAGGAGGCGTCGGAGTTCGGCGAGCCGAAGGGGATCCGCGCGTCGGGTACCTACTTCTCGCTGGGCTACGACTTCAAGTGGTACGACCTCGCGGCGCGCTTCACCTGGAAGTTCCTCGCCGAGGCCGACGCCCGCCAGGTCGAGGCGATCAACAACGCCGCGCTCGAGGCCGACAGCCGCCTGGTCTTCCAGCGCGTCTTCAAGACCATCTTCGACGAGCGCAACCTCCAGACCGACATCCGCGGTCAGGCGTACCCGGTCTACAAGTTCTACAACGGCGACGGCACCGTGCCGCCGGCCTACAACGGCCAGAACTTCGACGGGGCCCACACGCACTACTACACCTCGGGTGCGGCCACGGTCGACGCTGGGGACGTCGAGGAGATCATCGACCACCTCAAGCACCACGGGTACTCCACGATCAACGGCCACCGCGTCGTCATCATGGCGCACTCGGCGCAGGCGAAGATCATCCGCCAGTTCCGCTTCGGGACGAACGGGGCGACCTTCGACTTCATCCCCGCCCAGGGCCAGCCCGGTCAGCTGTTCGTGCCGGGCACCGTGCTCATGGGCTCGCAGCCCTCGCCGGACCTCCAGGGTCTGAACGTGATCGGCTCGTACGGGAACGCGCTGATCGTGGAGAACGACTACATCCCTGCGGGGTACCTCTTCGGCTTCGCCTCGGGCGGCGCGGAGAACCTGCAGAACCCGGTCGGCTTCCGCGAGCACGCCAACGCCGGCCTGCGCGGTCTGCGTCTGGTCAAGGGCGCCAACGCCGACTACCCGCTCGTGGACTCGTTCTACAACCGCGGGTTCGGCACCGGCATCCGGCACCGCGGTGCGGGTGTCGTCGTCCAGATCTCGGCGGCGGCCGAGTACTCCACGCCGGCGCAGTACGCGTAGGCGCTCTCGGACAGTGAGGATGGGGCGGGTGTCGGGCCGCCTCCTGGGCCCGCCCCGTCCTCACTCTGACTTCTAGAAAGGAGCCGGCATGAGCCGGTCGATCGACCTGACCAAGCCGCTGTCCGACGAGGACAAGCGGTACCTGCGCATCCGAGGCCGCGAGAACGAGGTCCTGGAGAACGAGAGCCAGTTCGCTGCTGAGCCGGAGGATGACGACTCGGAGCCCGACGGGCCGCTGGAGCCGCCGTACGACCAGCACAGCAAGAAGCAGCTCATCGCGGAGATCGAGCGGCGCAACGCGCTGCCCGAGAACGCCGAGTACGAGGACATCTCCACGTCCGGTCCGATCCGCGAGCTCGCGGCCCGGCTGGTCGAGGACGACGAGGCCTCGGAGGAGTAGTTCGCTGGCGGCGGCGCGTGATCGGTGACATGGCTGCTCACGCGCCGCAGCGAACGAACGCACTCACGCACGATGCGTCTTAGAGCTGCCTAGGCTGCTCTGTGACGCTCTGGCACCCCCGCACTGGGGGCGTCACAAGCACGACGACGCAGCGCGTCTCAGGCGCACGCTCACGCGCTCGTTCTCGAAGGGGGATGTAATGTCTGCATACGAGGTGGTTATCGGCGATGACGGAGATGTCATCCGTTCCTCTCTCATTACTGCTGAGCTGATTGGGGCAGAAACACCCGCGGGGGCTCAAGCGAAAGTCGATGTTGTTGCCGCAGCCCTAGCTGCTAAAGCAGCGAGCGATAATGCCACGTTTGTCGCCTACGACGGTGACGAGTTCACCGTCGGCGGGGAGCCGGTCGACCTGGGCAGCGGCTCCGGCCTTCCGTCCACCGTCGTCAACCGGACCAGCGCCTACACGGCGGCGTCGGCCGAGTTCGTGCAGGCCGACGTCAGCGCGGGCGGCTTCACGGTAACGCTGCCTGCCGCCCCGGACGTCGGCGCGCTGGTCAGCGTGAAGAAGGTCGACAGCAGCGCCAACCTCGTCACGGTGGTCGCGTCCGGTGGCGGCACCATCGACGGCGACGCCTCGGCGGTCGCCACGTCGCAGTGGGCTGGTGCGGTCTTCCAGCACGTCGGCAGCAACGTCTGGCGCGTCGCTGCAAGCATGAGCACCGTCGGCGCTCCCGGCCCGACCGGGGCCCAGGGAGCCCAAGGGCCGTCGGGCTCATCGGCAACCAGCTTCGTCCTGCCGGTCGGCCTGTACTTCCCCCTGGCCCCGATGACCAACAACACGGTTACGCTGACCAAGGACCTCGAATACTGCTATCCCGTGCTGCTGCCTGGCAGCGGCACCCTGAGCTCACTGCGCCTGGGGATCAACAACAACCCCGACGGTACGCCGGTCCTGCGCATGGCGATCCGGGCGGACAACGGCGGCCTGCCCGGCGCGGTAGTCAGCGAGACATCGTTCACCGCCACGGCGGGGGCGAAGGACTGGAACCCCGGCTACGCCTACAGCGGCCAGTTCTGGATCAGCATCGTGGGCCAGGGGTGGAGCGCGACGGCCATGACCATCCCGGCGTGCAACTCGCCGTTCACCCCGTTCATGCCGGTGATGCTGGCTGCTGCCCGCGCCGACGCTGGCTGGGCCGCCGGTCACACCATCAACGCCTCGACCAAGTCCGGCGTCACGGGAACCATCGCGGCGTCTGCTGGTGTCCCGTCGTCCCCCACCACCACCACGCTCGGCGGTCTCATTCCCGCCTTCTACGCGCGCCGGGGTGCGTAGTGCCCAACCTTGGCAGCACGCAGCCGGCGCGGATCACAGCCGCCGCCGCGCCGCCGTCGTTCCCGAAGCAGCCGGTCACCTACACCGATCCGCTTGGGCGCATGATCGTGCCGTTCGGCGCGCTGGACCGCTGGTACGCCTACGCCCGCAACCCGGTCGGCCGTCGTGACCTGCTCGCCTGGGGCGACAGCACCACCATGGGTGCCGAGGCGGGCGGCAACGACTACTCCCGGCGGGATCATGGGCAACTTCAGCGGCAGTGTGCAGAAGTCCGTCGCGGGCGCCGGGCTCAGTGCGTCGGACCTCATCGACCCGGCGAACTACACCCGCTGGGACACCGCTGTCCCGTCGCCGCACGCCATCAACCCGGTGCTGGCGACGCTCAACCTCGGCTTCAACGATCTGACGAGCGCACCGGCTGACACGGTCGCCCGCTGCACACTCGGCGTGCAGCGGTTCGCGGCGATCTGCAAGGCCGCCGGATGCGACGGCATCGTGATGAGCGGGCAGCACCCGTACAACGCGAGCTGGCCGACACACGGCGCTGCCGTGTATGCAGCCCTGCGCGACACCGCCTTGGCGAACGGGCTGGCGTTCTTCGACATGCTCTATCCGGTCGCTGGGGCGGCGCTGTCGTATAGCGGCGGGACGAAGAACCCGCACCTATCGAAGGTCGAGTACCAGGCGCAGGCCGACTACCTGTGGGACGTCCTGCTCCGGCCGTGACCGCCCTCTAGGGGCGGTCGCGTTTCACGTGCCACAGCTTTGATCGGACAGAGGAGGACGACATGGACTGGCGCGACAAGGACGACGACGACCTGACGGCTGAGGACATCGACGCGATGTGCGCCGCCGGAACCACTGCCCGAGTCACGGGTCCGCCGACGCATCCCCTGATAACGGTCAACGGCATCCCCGCCACCTACAGCGTGGACGACGCGGCCTTCATCGCGACGTCTGGGGTCGTCCGCTAGGGGCGGTTATGTATCACAATCGAAGGGAGGAACCATAATGGCCACGGTAGTAGTAATCTCAGAAGCCGAAGTGCTTGCCCTGCGGACACTGGTGGGGTCCACCAGTCTTTCCAACGAGCGCTTGTCCGAAATCTTGGCTACCACACTGGACAACGACGGCTCCCCCAACATTCAGCGAGCAGCCTCAGTAGTGTGGCACACCAAGGCCAGTGAGTATGCGGATTTGGTCGACACGTCCGAGAGTGGCTCGACGCGGAAGCTCTCGGACCTGCACAAGAACGCGCTGACGATGGCGCGGCACTACGACACGCTCGCCGCCGGTGTGGCCCCTGTAGCCACAGCCGGGCGTTCACGGACCCGGGCGATCCGCCGTGCCGAGTGACGCGGAGGTCCAGCTCAACCGCCTGCAGACGACAGCCTGGATCGACTACGACCCCCGCACCATCGTGCTGCAGACCGTGGATGCGGTGCCGACATCCTCGGGGGGGTTCACTCGAGACACGTCGTCACGCGTGCCTCAGATCGGACGGCTCATCTCGCGAGGCGACGTGGAGGCTCGACCCCGACCGATGGTCGACGGCGAGATAGTCGAAGACGACTTCGTTCTCGTCTTCCCGTGGGACGCTCTCGTGGAGCGCGGGGACTGGTTCTACCTGGACGGCCTCAAGTACGAGGTAGTCTGGGTGAACGACGGCCCCACACGGTTCTACGAGCGCAAGTGCGGGGTCACGCTTCGTGGCTAAGAACGGCTTCTTCCTGACCCTCGACACGCTGACGCCGAACCTCGGCAAGATGACCGACGAGGTGGACAAGGCGATCCGCGCGATCCTCGAGCGTTACGCGCCGATGGCCGAGGCGCGGATGAAGCAGGGGGCTCGCTGGACAGATCGCACGGGCGCTGCTCGCATGGGTCTCGGGGCGAAGATGCAGAGCAGCCGGGATGAGTACGCCATCGTCCTGTACCACACGGTCGAGTACGGGATCTGGCTCGAGGTGCGCTGGTCGGGTCGCTACGCCATCATCGAGCCGACGATCGAATCCATGGGTCCCGAGGTCATGGCGGGCCTGGATCGCATGCTGGGAAGGATGTTCTGATGCGAGTCACCGTGCGAGACATGCTGCTCGCTCACGCGCCGTTCTCGGCGATCTACCCGGCGTCCCGGTTGGTCGAGGCCAGCGCCATCACCCTCGACGTGTCGCGAGAGCCACCGTTCGCAGTGATCCGGATGGGTCGCATCTTGCGGGGTGTGGGAGCGGTCACGACGCGCACCATGCAGCTCTGGTGCCACGACGCGCCCGGGACCTACACCCGGATCGACGAGGCTCTTCGCGAGGCGCGCAAGGCGCTCGACCTCTGGAGCGTCTCCACACAGCGTGGCTGGCTCATCCGATCCGAGTGGGTGGGTGACGGCGAGGACAGCTACGACGACGGACACAAGACCATCGTCCGAGTGGGCGCATGGGAACTCACAGGAACAGGAGAGTGAACGGCATGAAGCAGGTCACCTACACCGGCTTTGGTCGACGGGTCATCAGCAAGAAGGACTGGAAGTCCATCGGGATCGAGGCCGAGAACATGGAGTGGCCCAACAGGGGCGCCTCCGTGACGGCGGAGCTCACCGACGAGCAGGTCGAGTACTTCACCAAGACCGACAACAACTTCAAGGTCTCGGACGCCGACGACGACGCCGAGCCCCGGACCACGGGCGTCAAGGACAAGGAGACGCCCGACACGGCGGGTGGAGATGCGGCCGGCACCAAGGCCAGCGGCTCGACCGACCTCGGTTCGCCGTCGCCCTCGCCCAGTCGTGGGGCGCGCAGCACCCGCTGAGCTGCGCTGTTCGGGCACCATGCACGCGCGGATCGTGGACGGCGAACTGGAGATCAAGTGCGGCCGTCGCGCGTGCGGTCATGCTCCGGGCATCGTGGTTCTTCACCGCTTCAGCACCACCACCGGTGACCTGCTGAGGACCCTGCAGTACAAGACACCGAACGGAAGGAACAGCCCATGACCACTCTCCCCTACGGAATGCGGGACGTGAAGCTCACCCCCTGGGAGGGTGACACGCTCGCTGGCACGTCCGTCGACCTGCCGAACGCACGGACGTTCTCGTTCTCCGAGTCCGAGGAGTTCGAGACGCTCCGCGGTGACGACCGGCACGTGGCCATCCGCGGTCGCGGCGCTGCCGTGATGTGGGACCTCGAGGCGGGCGGCATCTCGCTCGAGGCCTACGCCATCATGGCGGGCGGTGAGGTCACCACCACCGGCGTCGCCCCGGCCACGGTCACCACGTTCCGGAAGAAGGTCTCGGACGTCCGGTCCTACTTCAAGGCCGAGGGCCAGGCCATCTCCGACGGCGGTGGCGACTTCCACACCGTCATCTACAAGTGCATCGCTTCCGGGGACCTGGAGGGCGAGATGACCGACGGCGCCTTCTGGCTGACCAGCGGCTCGGGCGAGGGTCTGCCGGTCGACGTGGACGGCGACGAGGGGGTGCTCTACGACTTCGTCCAGAACGAGACCGTGACCCCCATCGCCTGACCCCAGGCGCCCCCGCACACAGAGCCCCAGGAGGCCCAACATGCCGAAGACCAAGACCCCGAAGAAGGGCTGGAACAAGACCAAGAACGAGGACCTGACGCTGCCCAGCGGCGAGGTCTGCAAGGTGAAGCGGCCGGGACTCGAGGCCTTCATCAGTCGGGGCCTCATCCCGGACCCGCTCATGCCCTTCATCATGGACCAGCTCAACAAGGCCAAGGGCACCCCGCCGGGGAAGAGCGAGGTGGGCGAGAAGGACCTGTCCAAGCTCATGAAGGACCCGGCCAAGCTCGCGGCCATGATCGACCTGGTCGACGCGGTGCTGGTGGACGTGGTGATCGAGCCCACGGTGCTGCCCGTGCCGGAGAACAACGAGGACCGTCGAGACGACGTGTTCTACCCCGACGAGGTGGATCTCGAGGACAAGATGTTCATCTTCGCCTACGCGGTCGGAGGTACCCGCGACCTCGAGCGGTTTCGCGCAGAGTCCGCAGGAGCTCTGGCTGGCGTGGAAGATGTCGCAGGCGTACCGGTGCCGACCGAGTGAGCTTTACGACATAGATGGCGGGCACCGAGCTTGGTGCTTCGACAACGCCGTCCACACCTTCGGGTCATCACTCGAGGCAGAGCTCAACAAGCACACTGGCAAGGACGCGACTCGCAAGCAGCAGGCCGTGCTCGGCAAGTGGCTGAACTTGCCTGACCACCTTCGCTTCCGGTCCCCGTCCGCACCCACCCGATAGGAGGCGGTTCTCATCTCGTACAACCTCGGTACCGCACGCGGCAGCATCGAGATTGACGCCTCAGGTGCTCGGGAGGGGGCCGCCCAGGCAGAGGAGGCCGCTGGACGGGTCTCTGGCAGCTTCGAGAAGGCCGGTCGCGGTCTCACCATCATCGGCGGCGCGATGGCCGGTGTGGGAGCGGGAGTTGCCGCGGGGTTCGCCTACGCCATCCAGACGGCAGCGGGCTTCGAGGAGCAGATGTCCGCGGTCAAGGCGGTCACCGGCGCCACCGAGCAGGAGATGGACGCTCTTCGCGAGAAGGCTCTGCAGCTCGGTAAGGACACCGCGTTCTCGGCGGGCGAGTCGGCTGACGCCATGTTCCAGCTCGCCCAGGCGGGTCTCAACTCGTCGGACATCATCAACGGTGCGGCAGACGCCGTAGTCGCGCTTGCTGCGGCCGGGTCGATCGACATGCCCACTGCGGCCGGCATCGCTGCGGCGGCGATGAACAACTTCTCGCTCGCTGCGTCGGAGATGCCGAAGGTCGCTGACCTCATGGCGGGTGCGGCCAACCGATCGGCTACAGACGTGGTCTCGGTCGGTGAGGCATTCAAGTACGTGGCGCCCCTCGCGAGTGCGGCCGGCGTTTCCCTGGACGACACAGTCACGGCCATCGCTGCGCTCGCCAAGGGCGGGATCACCGGCAGCCAGGCGGGTACCACCCTGCGCCAGATGCTCGTCGCTCTCCAGCCCCAGTCGGAGAAGGCCGCCGGGGCGATGAAGGAGCTCGGCCTCATCACCGAGGACGGGGCGAACCAGTTCTTCAACGCCGACGGCTCGATGAAGTCGATGGCCGAGGTCTCGGGCCTGCTCGCGGGTGCGCTGAACGGTCTCACCGACGAGCAGAAGTCAGCTGCATTGTCGACCATCTTCGGCTCTCGCGCCATGGCCGGTGCGGTCGCTCTCGCCAACCAGGGTGAGGCGGGGTTCCGGGAGCTGGGCGCGGCCATCGGCGAGGTGTCCGCGGCAGACGTGGCTGCCGAGAAGATGAACAACCTCTCTGGTGCGATGGAACAGTTCAAGGGCTCCATGGAGACCATCGGCATCACAATCGGTACGTACCTCCTGCCTGCGGTCACGGCCATCGTGAACAAGGGTCTCGAGATGCTGAACTGGTTCCTGAATCTGTCGCCCACGATGCAGAAGGCCATCATCGCCTTCGTGGCGATCACCGGGGCCATCATCGGGGTCATCGGAGTCGTCCTTCTCATCGTCGCTGCGGTCGGCGCGTTCATGGCCGCCATAGCGCCTGTCGCGGCTGCCATCGGAGTCACGGTGGGAGCCCTCGTCGGCATCATCGCGGTGGTCCCCCTCATCATCGCCGCGATCGTCGCGCTCGGCATCCTCATCTTCATGAAGTGGGATGAGATCAAGGCATTCACCATCGCGGTCTTCACCGCCATCAAGGACTTCCTGGCGAGCGTCTGGGGCTCGATCTCCAGCACGGTCAGCTCGGTCGCGTCGTCCATCGCCGGCGTTGTCACGACCGTCTTCACGGCCATTGCCACCTTCTTCACCACCATCTGGAACGCCATCTACGGCGTTATCTCCTCAGTGCTGGCGACCATCGCTGGGGTCATCTCCTCGGTCTTCAACGCCGTGCGCTCAGTCATCACCTCGGTGTGGAACGGCATCTCCTCTTTCATCTCCACGGTCTTCGGGATCATGGTGGCCGTGGTGACTGCCTACCTCAACGCCTGGAAGGCCGTTGTCACCACGGTCTTCAACACCATCAAGGGCATCTTCAACGCGGTCTGGAACACCATCGGAGGCCTGGTCAAGGCCGTCTTCGAGCTCATCGTCGCGGTGGTCAAGCTCAACCTGGCGATCATGGCCTACGCCATCGGGTCGGTACTCAAGGGAATCCAGGCCGTCTTCACCACGATCTGGGACGCCATCAGCAGGGGCCTCAGTGCAGTGCTGTACGTCATCTCCCAGAGGGTGTCGCAGGTCTGGAACGCAATCAGCGGGGTCATCTCCACGGTGATGAACGCCATCCGGGGAACCGTTTCCTCAGCCTGGGGAGCGATCTCCAGCTACGTCTCCGGGGTGCTCAACTCCATCGCGAGCGTCGTGCGGTCGGTGTGGAGCTCGATCCAGGGCGCCGTCTCCTCGGCGATGAACGCCGTCCGTAGCGTCGTTTCCAGCGCCTGGGGGGCCATCTCTGGGGTCGTCTCCGGGGCGGTGAACCAGGTCATGGGTGCAGTCAACCGAGTTGCTGCGGTGGCAGGCATCGTGGGTGGGGCTTTCAACGCCGCACGCAGTGCCGCTGCTGGTGCGCTGAACGGTCTCATGTCCACCGTTAGCGGGATCGCTGGTCGTATCCTCGGCGTCGTCGGGGGCTGGGGCAGCCTGCTGGTCAACGCCGGCCGCAACATCATTCAGGGGCTCATCAACGGAGTCACCGCCAAGATCGGGGAACTGACGTCCAAGCTCAAGTCCATCACCTCGCTGATCCCGAAGGTCAAGGGTCCGCCCGAGAAGGACAAGGTCCTGCTGGAGCAGAACGGAGAGCTCATCATGTCCGGCCTGCTGCGCGGGATCGAGGGGCAGATCGGGCCGCTCGAGAAGCTGCTTGGCGGCGTTTCTAGGACGATTCCAGACGCTGTGACAGCGACGATACCGGTGAGCGTTGCTCGCACGTCAGCAACGTCCTCACCGATCCCCTCTCAGCCCACACGACAGGGCGATACCTGGCACGTCGCCAAGGTGGAGATCCCCGCTGCCGACCTCGCAGAGATGAAGACCGTGTCCGAGTTCTTCGACCGCATCGAGCACGAGTCGCGTCGTCGGGGGGTGGGTACTCGTGGCTAAGAAGGCCCGCTGGTCCATCAACCCTCGAGACATCGTGTCCCGCAACCGCAAGACTGAGGAGGGGACGCTGGAGATCGAGCTGCCCCTGCTGGAATCGGGCGAGAAGCAGGCCACCGTCCAGCTCACGATCACCGCAGACCGCGCCTTGCTCGTGGTCGTCAAGGGAGAGCCCGGCATGACCCTGACCGACTTCCAGGCCTGGAGCGACTTCTGATGTCGTCCTCAGTGACGTTCTCTTACACGGGAGCCGTGCAGGAGTGGACGGTGCCGGCTGGAACGGTCGGCTCGATCACGGTCGAGCTGCTTGGCGCGGAGGGGGGGGGCAGGTTCGGCCTCGGCGGCAAGGGCGGGCGGCTCGTGAGCGGCCTTGGTGTCGTGCCTGGCGACGTGCTGCAGATCGAGGTCGGGGGTAAGGGCACGACGGGTCAAGCGGCAACGGCAGGCGTCGCCGGTGGCTGGCCGAATGGCGGGGATGGCGGGCCGTCGATCCACAACGGGCCCGGCGGGTCTGGAGGTGGCGGCTGGACGGCGGTCCGCAAGAAGACATCGGGCAACGTGTTCCTCGCGGTCGGCGGCGGCGGCGGCGAGGCGGGCATCGAGGACTTCCCGCGCGGCGGCGGTAAGGGTGGTGTGCTGAAGGGGTCGCCGGGTGGGCGCACGACTGGCACGAATCCTGACGGGGGTCAGGGCGGTGTCTACACACCAGCGAACGGCGTCGGCACCGGCGGTGCTGCAGGAGGGGCGAACGCAACACAGGGCCGCAACGGCAGCACGGTCGCGGGCACGGGCAGCAGCACCTTCAACCACGGCGGCACGGGCGCGACGAGCAGCGACGGGTTCAACTATGAAGACGCGTGCGGCGGTGGCGGCGGTGGCGGTGGGTTCGGCGCGGGTGGCGGTGGCGGCCCGACCGCCGGTGGCGGTGGCGGCGCGGGCTACTACGGAGGTGGCGTCGGCAATGTCACCGAGCAGGAGGGAGTGCGCTCGGGGCACGGCCTGGTCGTCATCACTTACAACCGCGCACCGGCCATCCCGGGTGCGTTCACAGAGCCCGTCGGCGGGATCGTAGACACGACGGACACCGACATTCACCCCGTCTCCTGGGGAGCGGGTAGTGACCCTGATGGGGACACGGTCAAGTACGACCTGGAGATCTCGACCAACAACGGGGCCTCGTGGGCTCGGCTCGCGACGGGTCAGACGGGTATTACCCGCGACGTGAACTACAGCGGGTACCCGGCCACGACGGCTGCTCGGTTCCGAGTGCGATCGGTCGACACCTCGGGAGCCGTCTCGAGCTGGCGTCAGAGCTTGGTCTTTGAGATCCGGCACAACCGTGCGCCCACGTCTCCGACGAACCTGGCGCCGGCGAACAACCTGACGTACGACCGTCAGACGACGCGACGGTTCTCGTTCAAGTTCAACGACCCCGACACGGGAGACCTGCCGTCCAAGCACGAGGTCCGGTACCGCAAAACGGGCACGAGCACCTGGACGGTGCGAGCCGCAACCACGTCCAACGCCTACCAGGACATCTCGGGCGGCACGTTCACCGTCGGGGACTATGAATGGCAGGTTCGCGCGGCGGACGGCGTCGGGGTGTGGTCGCCCTGGTCTGCGTTTGCGTTCTTCACCGCGCAAAACGTGCCCGTCGGTCCGACGATCTTGTATCCCGCTGGAGATGGGAACATCTCGACGGTCACTGACGTGCTTCAATGGTCCTACCCCTCGCAGCAGGCGTTTCAGGTACAGCGGGTGGCCGACGACGGGACGGGTAACCCGGACCTCACCACGGTGTACCACGACAGCGGCCAGCTGGTCAGCGCCACACAGCGCGACTACGGCCTTGAGTTCCCGGTCAACCTGCGCACCGAGCACATTCGACTGCTCATCCAGGAGAACAACCTCTGGTCGACGTGGGTCTCGGTTCGTGTCCTCGTCAACTACGAAACCCCGCCGTCTGGGCTGCTGCAGGCCACAGTTCAAGCGGGACAGGGGTTCATCACGATCGAGCACCTGCCCGTCGACCCTGTCCCGCCGGAGCCCAACCCGGTCGAGGTCGGCATTTGGCGTCGAGCTCCGAACGAGACGGAGTTCACCAGAGTCGCGGTGATCGGTCCTGGCGGGTCGTGGAACGACTACTCAGTCGCCTCAGGTGTGGACTACGTCTACTACGGTGACGTGCTGTCCGACGTGAACACCCGTTCAAAGACTCCGGAGATCGACACGTCCATCACCCTCCGCGGGGTGTGGCTGCTCGATCCCCGCGAACCTCTGGAGACCGCCTACCGATTCCAATGGGACGGGATGGGCCGTTCTCGGGAGCGCGAGTACGAGGCGTCGGTCATCCACACCGAGGGCCGTGCGCTGCCCCTCGCGGAGTTCGGATCGAACCTCAGCAGCTCGGTCTCGATCAACCTGGCACTCGAAGGCGAGGACGTGGGCCGGATGCAGGCGCTCATCGACCGGCGCACGGTGCTGCTGTACCGCGATGGAAGGGGCACCAAGCACTACGTCATCATCCCGCGGATGCCCCTATCAGACACGGCCTACGGCGCCCAGATGGCGTTCGAGGCCATCGAGGTGGACTACTCCGAGGAGGTTTAGATGCGTTCTCTGGACCTGGCTCCCTACGGACCCGATCAGGTCTCAGACGCTCTTACCGCAGCCAAGTCAGGTTCGCGTGAGGTGCGGTTCCGATACGAGCGATGGAGCAAGGAGAACAAGTACCTCGGCCCGATGCAAGGTGTCCGGGACGCCAAGGTCAGTCACCGAGCGTTCGCCGACATCCCTCGCACGGCTTCTCTCACCTTCGCTGAGGAGTCGGACATCGACTGGCTGAACGACCGCGTGAAGCCGTATGTCATGCTCCGGATGCCCGACGACGGCTGGGTTGAGTGGTCGCTCGGTCTGTTCCTGATGAGTACGACCAAGCGCCGAGCCACGTCGGTCAACACGGGTCGTCCGGTGGATGCGTACGACCAGACGATCGTCCTGCGGGAGGACAAGCTCGGGGATAGGCTGGTCATCGCCGCGGGAAGCAACGTCGTGGTAGCGGTGAACGATGTCCTGGCAGGGGCGGGCATCACCCTGCGGAACATCACCACGAGTTCCTCGACACTGCCCGTTGACCGTGAGTGGGAACCGGGTACGAGCAAGGCTCAGGTGGTCAACGACTTGCTCTTGTCCATCAACTACGGGTCCCTTTGGTTCGACGCGGACGGGTACGCCATCGGGGTTCCCTACAAGCCTCCGTCTGAGACCGGAGCTCAGTGGAGCTACCTGGACGATCAGCGCAGCACCATGCTGCCCGGGCTCGACGTGTCCCTGGACCTCTTCAACGTCCCGAACAAGTGGGTCGTCATCGTGAGTGAGCCCGACCGCCCCTTGCTCCGGGCCGAGTACACGAACACGAACCCCGACAGCCCCACTTCGACGGTCAATCGAGGACGGACGATCGTGGACTTCCGCGAGACCGAGAACGCGGTGTCTCAGGCCGTGCTCGACGCGCGGGTGCTGCGCATCGCCCACGAGGCCAGCCAGGTCTACGAGTACCTCGAGCTCCCGACGTTGGCGATGCCCATCCATGAACACTTGGACGTGCTCGAGGTACGCTTCGGCCGGCTTGGTGTGGAGGCGCTGTTCCAGGAGACTGGGTGGGATCTCACGCTTCGAGCTGGCGTGCCGATGAACCATCAGATGAGAAGGCTGGTGCAGGTGTGAGTCTCGCAGACGTCTTCTTCAACGCAGTCCGCGGACCTGAGCCCGAGCGATCCACACGACTGGCCACGGTGATCGAGGCGGGAGATCTATCGGCTCGAGTGCGCTTCGACGGCGAGACGCTGGACAGCCCGAAGTGGTACCGCACGGTCACCCCCGTTCAGTTCGGCTGGAGAGTCCTGCTGACGCGCAGCGGCCGCACCTGGGTCATCCTGGGCTCGGTGTCGCACACGGCTGGGTACTTGCCTGAGGCAGACTTCAACGGGCTGTTCGACACGCGGGTCGACTCGATCGACCAGAACCTGTCGGCGGCCTTCACCGATCCAGTGAACGCGTTCCCCGACCGGGTCAGCGTGCGGTTCATGGGCGACGGCCCTGGCGCTCCGATCCCCGGTCGGTCGTGGACGGTGACGACGGCGAAGCGCTCCAGCACCGTCGTGGCGCAGACGGCGCAGGCGCGCGACAGCACCACGGTCGTGACCGTCCCTTCCTACACGCGGCACGGCTACGCGGGCGGCGGTGGCGGCGACTGGGGCCCGTGGCAGCAGATCACGCCGGTGCCCTACTCGGGCGCGCGGGTGTTCCTCGACGCGAACTTTGTCATCCCCTCGGGTGTCACTGAGTACGTCCCGTTCACCAGCGCTGGCATCATGCACGACACCGATGCCTACGCCTCCGACCTCGTCGCGACAGCCGGACGGCTCCGGGTGCCGACTGCAGGCAAGTACCGGGTGGATGCCGGGGTCAGGCATAACTACCAGACGGACCCGTCGTGGGTCGTGGACCTGTACGCACCCGCGCTCGCCGCCCGCGTTCGCCCGTACAGCACGCCGACCTCTTCGGCGCAGTCCTACCTCCTGTCGTCGGGGGTCACGACGTGCGCCGCGAACGACCTCATAGGTCTTCGCACGGCGCAGTTCGACGGGGGTAACCGCACGATCTACGGAGGCGCCGATTGGCAGACGTGGCTGAGCGTCGAGAAGATCGGATGACCGAGGAGAGCGGCTAATGCCTGATCGCCTGCGGACCTCCATCATCATCGTCGTGGCGACGGTGTGGGCCGCTAACTTCACCGCTCCTCTCTTCATCTCTGAGTTCTCGCCTCCCTCGGAGATCAACGTGGCCTTCATGGCGATCATCGGCGTGCTGTCTGCCTCCTACAAGTCAGACAAGGGGAAGGGAGATGACTGAGTACGTGATGGAGGCCTCCTCATGGTCTGCGCTCGGCTTGGTCTTCGGCTACGTCATCGGCAAGGCTCACTGCTATTGGAAGGACCACCGTGGCCCCCACTGAAGAGCCGCCCCAGGTCATCCCTCGGGTGGACTGGGTAGACGGCGAGCCGATCATCGCTCGCGAGGAGGTGCACAAGCCCAGCCCTGTCCCCCGCAGTCTCGCCATTATCCTGGTGATTCTGGCCTCTCTGACGCTGGCTCAGGGCTTCATCCAGCAGCGAGAGCGGAGTAACCAGGTCGAGCTCAACGAGCAGCTCCTCGATCGGCAGCAACAGCTCATCGGTAGTCTGGCCCGAGAAGTCGATCGCACCTCGAGAGACCAAGAGCAGCTCACCAATCTGGTGGCGGCCATCCTGGCTGGAGCTACACCAGAGGAACGGCGCGTAGCACTCGAAGAGTTCCTCGCTCAGCAACAGGTCGATCGTGAGACGGACCAGTCACAGGACACGGCGCCAGAAGCGTCCCCTAGGCCTGCCCCTGCCCCGGCAGCCCCGTCACCCGTCAACGCGCCCCCGGCGTCTCAGGAGCAGCCTCAGAGGGCCCCAGCAGCACCTGAGTCGTCGCCCCCGCCGCCGCCACCTGCTGAGCCCCCGCCGCCACCGAAGGCCGTACCCCTGCCTGGCCCCACACTGGTCTGTGTGGAGTCGCCCCTCATCGGACTGGAGATCTGTCAGTGACCACCCCCGTTCTCGATCGCATCCCGCACCTGGACCACCGGAGCCGCGGATTCGGCGTCTCTGAAGTCGTGCCTCGCCAGGCGCGGCGTGAGTCGATGTGGCGGTACCCGGAGAACCGCATCGACCAGGGTGCCGAGGGTGCGTGCGTCGGCTTCGGCTGGGCGAACGAGCTCCAGGGAGACCCCGTCCGGGTGGCGGGCATCGGCAACCAGTTCGCCCGCGAGCTCTACGGCCTGTCGCAGCAGATCGATCGGGAGCGGCACAACCTGCACTTTCCCGAGGGCGCGACGGTGCTCGCCGGTGCCAAGGCCACCCAACAGCTGGGCTACCAGGACGCGTACCGCTGGGCGTTCGGTGTGGATCAGGTGATCGACGCTCTAGTCGGACATGGCCCGGTCGTGCTCGGGGTGAACTGGTACGCCGGCATGTACAACACCCGGCCCTCCGGCTTGGTGGAGATCGACGGACCGCTCGTCGGGGGGCATTGCATCACGCTGTTCGGCTACCACCCGGGAATGCGGATCCGGGGTGAGGGCTGGTTCAAGCGCCATGAGGTCGTCGCCTGGGTCAACTCGTGGGGGCCCAGCTACGGCGTCCGAGGCATCGGCTACGTCAAGGTCGAGGATCTCGACCGACTTCTTCGGGAGCAGGGCGAAGCCTGTGTCCCGATGCACCGCACCCGACCCAACTAGGAGGCGCGATGTACCTGCTCGAGAACCCACCGAGAAGGACCCAGTTCCGCAAGTCGAGGGGGGTGAAGCCTACGGGCTGCACTGTGCTCCACACCGCTGAGTCGGCGATGGACATTCTCGGCCCGGACACTGGCGCGGAGAATGTCGCCAACTTCATCCGCACCCGCACCACCGCGGGGTCGTACCACGACGTGGTGGACAGCGACTCGGCAGTGCAGCTCATGCCGTACGAGTACCAGGCATTCCAGGACGGGACCGGCTCGAACCCCTGGGCGCTGAGCATCTCCTGGGCCGTGCGCACCACGGACTGGAGTCGAATGAGCTCGAGCCGTCGGGCGGCGCACTTGCGCCAGGGGGCGCTCGCCTTCGCCCGTCAGCAGGCCTGGCTCAAGTCCAAGGGGTACCCGCTGACGCTGCTCCGCCGGATCACCAAGGCCGAGTCGGACCGAGGGTACTCCGGCTTCATCCCGCACGCGGATCGAGACCCCGGACGACGCACTGACCCGGGGGTCAACTTCCCCTGGGGCGAGTTCTTCGCGGCGTGCGCCGCAGCAGTCAACCCGACGCCCATCTCTGCTCTGGAGGATCAAGACATGTACCAGCTCCTCGAGACGGTCGACACCGGCCGTCTGTACGCCTACGCCCCGGGCCAGATGCTCTGGATCCCGACCCCCGACTTCTTCTACTCCATGGTCGCGTGCGACTCGTTCCCGAACCAGACCGACGAGACGGGTCGTGTCGCCGCCAACGACGTCTTCCAGTCGCAGGTCGACCAGACGATCGCCACCATGAGGGACCACAAGCAGCTCTGAGCAACCGCTCGGAAGTGAGTGAGTGAGTGCGTTTACGCACCCCTTACGGGGGGTGTCGTAACACTCCGCTGACGCTCGCTCTCGCACTCTCACACCCACCCCCTGCTGCGGTTAGGGGAGAACAGGAGAAACGGAACATGGAAGACCTCATCAACCCCTGGCTCTCGCTGCTCGGGCTGGTGCTGCCGCTGATCGTTGCGGCCGTCACCAAGTCCACCGCGAGCTCCTCCGTCAAGGGCTGGACGCTCGCTGCACTCTCGGGTGTGGCGGCCGTCATCGCCGAGCTGCTGGAGACGGGCTTCGTCGGGTTCGACTGGCGGGAGCTGCTGAACAACCTGCTGCTCATCTTCGCCTCAGCCGTGATCGCCTACAAGGGTGGGTTGGTGAAGGCGCCGGCGAAGAACATCGCCGACCGCACCCCGAACACAGGTGTGGGTCAACGCTTCCCGAACGCCTAGCCAGCACTGCGCCCCCGTCGTCGTCGTGACAGCGGGGGCGCAGAGGCATGTTCGCGCTGCCTAGCAGCGTCCCTGGGCTACTCCGGCGTCGTTCGTGCGTCGTCGGAGGGGGGCGTGACTTCCGCAGCGTCACGGACGTGCTGAGGCATTACCTGCTTGTGTATCCACGTGAGCTTCGGCTGGAACATGAACTCGGGGTCGCGGTGGGACCAGTTGCTGTCGATCAGGTTCCGCGGCGATTGCCACGACCCCTTGATGGGCCGACCGCACCCGCGGTGAATCCACCAGCCGAGCTTCTCACCTCGAGTGATGCGCCGCCCGCCCATGCTGGCGAGCAGGCCCTCGTCGGGCTCGGTGCATTCACAGAACTTGGTCGGGATGGCGAAGAGGCCGACGACGCTAGCCTCGAGTACCTCGGGAAGGTCATCGGCCGGTGAGGCGTAAGTCGTTACCCCGCCATCAGTTACGAGCTGGCGCGCGAGCTCCTCGGCCCGTGCGTTGTCCTCGACGCGGAGGACGATGAAGCGTGCCATGGGTGGGGCCTTTCTCAGACGGGCCAGACGTACTCGAGGTCAGGCGGGGTGTCAGGGAAGTACGGACGGTAGTGCTCGGCATCCTTGCGGATTAGGTTCGAGCGATGCGACTCATGGAATGCCCGCCAGCCGAACCAGGGAGGGAGCATGCCCTCAGCGGCGAGGCCCCGCACGGTGTGGAGCTCATCGGGCAGCCGCCACACCCCGTCGAGGTCGAGACCGCCTGGTGCGCTGAGGGGTTGCGCGAGCTGCAGCACCTTGCCGTGCACTGTGTCGCGGTAGCCGCGGCCCGTCCAGGTGTCGCAGACGGTGAGGGTGTAGGCGAGCAGGGCCGTCTCGTAGCCCGACCACATGCGGGTGATCGGGTGATTACCCCAACCGTCGCGCACGCCGGCGAAGACATTGAGTACCTGTAGGCACTCGACGCGTTGCTTGCCGAGGCGTTTCATGTCGAGGCATTCGGCTGAACGCTTGAAGCTGGCGAAGGGCAGGAATGTCTGCACTAGCCCTGCCAACCGCGCACGAGCTGAGCGCCGATGTACAGGGCCGAGAAACCGACGGCTACCCAGGCGAGGGTGAGCTGCCGGCCGTTGCCGCGGGTGTGGAAGTGCCTGGTACGCAAGGCATTACCTCTCATCGGGGGCGTGTGTGTGCAGGCATTCTACGCCCCGTCGTCGGGCGCAGCACCACGGGGGCCGTCCGGAATGGTGACTTGACAATGCCGACGGTTATGGCGTAAGTTCTACCCCATCACCTCGACGGCAAGTCCGCCGACGGGGTCACCGCACCGCAAGCCAGGAGGCACCTGACATGGGCACCAAGACCGCCGCTGCACCCGCCACGACCACCGACGAGCTCGAGGACGTGGAGCTCGACGAGCTCGAGGAGGCCGACGAGGCCCCCGCCGAGACCGAGGCCCCCGCCAAGGGCGCCAAGGCGAAGAAGGCCAAGAAGGCCGCCGCGCCGAAGGCCGAGAAGCCGTCGTTCGGCACGTCCGAGCTGGCGGCCCACGTCAGCAAGGAGACGGGCAAGACGTACGACGGCAAGGCGATCCGCGTCCTGCTGCGCAAGATGGCGAAGGACGGGGTCATCGCCCGCACTGTCGGCGAGGACCGCGCCCGCTACTCGTTCACCGGCCCGGACGACCCGCAGGTCGCCGCGATCGTGACCGCCGTCAAGGAGGGCGCGGCCGAGAAGGCCAAGGCCGAGTCGCTCGAGGCCGCCAAGGCCTCCAAGAAGGCCAGCAAGGCGAAGAAGGCCGTCGAGGCCGCCGACGCCGTGCAGGAGGCCGACGACGACGACGACGCGGTCGAGGAGCTCGAGGACTAGTCACCCTCGGGCGGCCCACGCGCCGTCCTGCACACGAGGCCCCTGCCCGATGCTACCCGGGTGGGGGCCTCGTGGAGTGTTGATCGGTAAGCCCCCTCACACCCCCTCTGGCCTGGGAGTTTGGGAGGTGGCGGGGGCATGGCGTAGGTTGTTGCCATGACCACGACGACTGAGGAGCCCACCGTGACCGACACCACCTGGCTTGGCAGCCCGAACCACGGCCGCACCGTGACCCCCGTCCAGCTCGAGGGTGAGACGCTGTACCGCGACTCGGCCGGCACCTACCACCGCGCCTGCGGTCGTTGCGGCGGCCAGGGGAAGCTCCCCGAGTACGGCCACGTCTACGCCGGGGAATGCTTCGAGTGCGGCGAGGCCGGCGTCCGTCGCTTCGCCGACGACGAGGCCGGCGCGATCAAGAAGCTCCGCAAGAACGCCCGTGCCGCGGCTCGTCGTGACGCTGCCCGCCAGGCCGAGGTTGACGCTCACGAGGCCGCACGCCGCAGCCCCGAGGCGATCGACCGTTGCCACGACGAGGCCCTCCGCATCCAGGCCCAGCTTGACGCCAAGGTCGCCAAGGCCGCCGCGTCTCGTCACGAGGGCACCGTCGGCGACCGCGTCACCGTCACTGGCGAGGTCAAGGTCGCCATGGACATTGAGGGCGAGGACTTCCGCACCGGGCGCCCGATCACCAAGCGCTTCTGCATCGTGACCACCGACGACGGCGTGACGCTGAAGCTGGCGGGCACGGCTCAGGCGCTGTACGACATGGTCAAGGGCGATGCCGTCACGATCACCGCGACGGTCAAGGCCCACACGATCGGCCGCGACGGTGAGGCCGTCACCACCGCGATCCGTCCGAAGCTCGTCTGATTGCCCGGGGGGCGCGTGCACCTCGCGCGTCCCCCTACTCGACCCGTACGATCCATCACCCGACCGAGGAGCCCCATCATGCCCGCTGCCAACGCCGTACGCACCAGCCCCCTTGCCGTGGAGCTCACGCTCGACCCGGCCCTACTCGACGCCGTCTCGATCACGCACCGCCAGCTCGGGGGGCGCATGACCCTCGAGCAGGCGTTCGAGCTCTTGACCGCGCTGCAGGCCGCGCTGGGTGTCGAGGGGGGTACCGACGACGACGCGGACTGCGGCGATCCGGACTGCCCCGGCCCGCACCTGTGCGAGCAGGCCCCTCGCCCTGACTGCGGCGACCCTGACTGCTCGTGCCCCGAGTGCCCCTCCGGTGCCCAGGCATGATCGAGGGCGCGTTCCGCGCGTTCGAGAAGCCCCGGGCGCGAGCTGCGGCGAAGTGAGGGGGGCGAGGCGGGCTGCAGCTCGCACGGCTCAGCGAGGTCGATCGCTGGGCCGTTGCCCCGTGTGCGCCCAGCAGGTGTGGGCGGGCCAGCCCTCGCGCGTCGAGCTCCGGGGGCCTCACCTCGGCGCCGTGTCGCACGCGGCCTGCCGGGGCACGAGCGCGTGAGCGCGTCCCTGAGCCTCTCGGGAGGGGCGGGTGGGGGCGTCACCCTCGAGCGACGTGCGAGGCGCCCAGGGGCGATCCTGGGCCGCCTCACGCGCTGCCCTGCAACGACGTGCGCGACGACGTGCGCGAGGGGGCTTACTGTTGTCCGCTAAAGATCTTACCCCCCGCCGTTAGGGATCGCGCGCCTCGTGGCGTAGATTCATCTCATCGCCGCAACAACGCGGCACCGACTGAGGAGCTCGACATGACCACCAAGCCCACCGCCAAGGCCACCGCGACCGAGGCCGTTGCCGCCAAGGCCCCCGTCCAGCCGCTCACCACCCGCGAGGTCGCTGACCGCATCGGTACCGACCCGAAGACGCTGCGCCGCTTCCTGCGCGACCCGAAGTCGACCTTCGCCGCCGCCGGCCAGGGCGGGCGCTACGCCTTCACCGCCAAGGAGCTGCCGGGCCTCAAGAAGCGCTTCACCGCGTGGGCGAAGGCCGAGGAGGCCGCGCGTACGGCTCGCGCCGCCAAGGCCGCGACCAAGGCCGCCAAGGCGCCGAAGGCGTCGGGCAAGGTCGAGGCCCCCGAGGCCCCTTCGTACACCTCCCGCGAGCTGGCCGAGGCGCGCGTCTCGCGGCTCGAGACGATGCTCAAGGCCTCGGGCTCGCACATCTCGCAGCACCGCATCTGACGCACCCTGAGCTCCCCTCCCCCGGCCTGACTACAGGTTCGGGGTACGGGGGGGTGTAAGCCCGTCCGATCGACCGAGGAGCCCACCATGGCAAGCCGCCGCGATTCCACGCCCGTTGCCCGCACCGTCGTCCAGCACACTCCGAAGACGGGGGGCGGCCCCGTCGCCGTCTACGTCATCCCGACGACGCTGCCCGACCACGACTTCCTCGTCGCCGCGCGCAAGCGCGAGCTGGCGCAGGCAGGGCTCGTCGGCATTCAGACGATCACGGTGACCCACGCGTGAGCGGCGACACGACGGGCTGGCGCCTGACCGCCCATGCGAGGGCGCGAGCTGCAGAGCTCGGGTTCGAACTGATCGAGCTCCTGCTCGCTGCGGCGCACCCCGAGCTCTCGTACGCCCAGCCCGACCGCGGTCCACACCAGGCCATGTGCGTGCGCGGCGACGTGGCCGTGGCCGTCGACCTCGCCAGCCTGACCATCATCACCGTCGTCCTTCGCCGTGACGACGCGTGGCAGCACGGAAAGGACGCGCGACGATGAGCGACGCCGGCCTCCGCGCGAGCTTCGCCACGGTACTGATGGTGAGGGCCGCGAGGTGCGAGCTCCGCGCCCGCGCGAGCTTCGCCCGCCTCGGCTCGATCGACACCCACCAGACGGGCGGGCGTGACGCCCTGACCAGCTCGGCCGCCCGCATCCTGGGCGAGCCCCGGGCCGACGTGCTGCGCGGCGTACTTGACCTGGCGAACCACGCGTCCGATCGCGCTGCCGAGCCGGAGCTCGCGCTCGATGACCTGCGCGGTATCGAGGCCGCGACCCTCGAGCGCCTGGGCTTCGGCGCATGAGGTGCGCAGTGTGTGGGGCCCGCCTCGGCCGCGACGACGAGCAGCCACCCGCGCGAGCTGCAGGCCTCCCGGCGTGCGAGGGGTGCGGCGACGATGAGAGCGGCCCTGAGCTCCGCGACGAGCTGGCGGGGGAGGTCACTCCCTGGTGGGCGCTTGAGGCCCCCACAGGCGATCCTGGCCCCTGTGAGGCCCACGGCGTCGGGGGCTCGTGTGGGCGCTGCCTGCTCGAGGGCGCGATCCGCCAGCTCAGGGGCGATCTGGCCCTGGGGTCTAAAGATCTTACCCCCGGCGATTAGGGACGGGGCGGGGGGCGTGGTAGGTTCTCCTCATCGCCCCAACCGGGGGCACGACCCGAAGGAGCTCGACATGACCGTCATCACCGCCACCAACGCCCGCACCATCACCGCCGCCGCGATCACTGCCGACGCTGACGCCGACGGCTTCCTGACTGTCGCCGAGCTCGCGACCCTGATCGGCCGCACCCCCCGCCGCATCCGCCGCGACTTCCGCGCCGCGGGCGTCACCGTCGGCCACGGGGGCGTCTGGGCCATCCCGGTCACCGAGGTTGCGCTCTACGTCTGATCGTCCCCTCCCCCCTCGCCCTCGCGCCCCTCACCGGGCCGGGGGCATAGGGGGGTGAAAGCCCGCCCACACGAGGAGCCTGCCATGACCGACCTGCTGCCCACTTGCGCGACCGGCACCCACGCCCCCGCACCCACGTCCGAGCACGCGACCGTCTCGTGCTGCGCCGTGCGAGACGGCATCGCCTCTATTGACTTCCAGCTCAGGATCATCGTTGCGCTCGCCCCCTCGCTCGACTCCGAGCAGCTCGACGCGTGCCGCGCGACGTACCGCGCCGCCGTCGCCCGACGGAAGGAGCTCGTCGCCGCTGACCCGCACGGCGTCGTCCGTCACTACCGGAAGCCCTCGACAGGGCAGCGGGGCTACGTGGACTGCGCGTGCGGCGTCACGCTCGAGGGGGGCTCCCTGCAGCTCGCGACCCACGCGCACGTCTCACACGTCGCCAAGGCCGCGGCCGATGCCTTGCACTCGACGCCGTGCGTGTGCGGCACCTACGACCGTTGCCCCGGCGTGCGCGAGCAGGACGCGCGTGACGCCGCCCGCTACGGCGCGACCGCCGCGTTCCGTGCCCAGCACCGCGCCTACAACGACTGAGAGGCCCGACCCATGACCGACATCCTCGCCCGCCTGCGCCAGCTCACCGAGCACGACGAGCACTGCCGCGTGCTCGCCCTCGGTCACGCCCCGGGCTACGCGCCCGACGACGCGCACGACCACGCGTCCTTTGCCCTGCGCTCGCTGCTGATCGACCCGCGCGACGACGACCCCACCGGGGGCTACGGCGATCTGGACGACGCGATCGTGCTCGAGCTCCGTGACCTCGTCGTCCGCCTACTCGAGCTGCAGACCGATGCCTCGCGAGAGGCCGTCACCGAGCTGGCGCTGGGCTTCTCGCTCTGCCCGCTGCACCTGCACGACTACGCTATCTGCTTCGATGACGACGAGCCCGAGTGCGAGGCGATCCGCGCGATCCACCCCGGCCACGACACCTGATCGCGAGCTCCGAGGCCCCTGCCGCGAGGTGGGGGCCTCTTGGCGTGTCAGGGGGTGCTGGAACGACGCGCTGTGAGCGGCCCTAAGACGCTCGCACGTCGTCGCTGGGGGTGACACCCCCGACGCGCACGCCACCCCCGCAGCAGCGAACCTCGAGCCGTTACGGCGCATCGTGCGCGCACGCGTCACGCGTCGGGGGTGAGGGGGCCTGCCAGCTTGCGCTCGATCTAGCCCGAGGGTCTAAAGATCTTACCCCCTCACCCCTGGGGCAGCTCGATCGGTGTGGTAGGTTCTTCTCGTGCCCCACCGACGGGGCGCTCGACCCGAGGAGCCCGCCATGACCGCCACGCCCGCCACCACCGTTGACCAGGCCATCGCCGCGATGACCCCCGCCGGTCGCCACTTCATGCGCCTCGTCGGCGCCCGCCACTTCGACTTCTTCGACAACGGCATCATCGCCGGTGAGGGGAACTGGGGCCCGAACATGGCCCAGCAGGCCGCGTCCGAGATGGGCAAGTCGGCCCGCTCGCTCGGGGGCATCATGGCCCGCCTCGCCGCCCCGAACCTCGGGCTCTGGCACGTCGTCGTCCAGGACTCGGGCACTGGCAAGGTCGAGGCGTGGTGGACGCTGACCGAGCTCGGGGCCGAGGTCGCCAACCAGCTCGCGATCACCGACGCCGAGCCCGAGACGCCCGCCGAGGCCTTCAAGCTCGAGGCCCCCGCGACCGAGGGCAAGGCCCGCGCCCACGCCGGCTGCTCGCACGATCGCACCAAGGCCGCCCGCGCTGCGTGCCGTCGTGAGGCCGCGAAGCTCGACAAGGCCGGTGCCGCGCCCGTCATCAAGGCCGACTCCGTCACCGAGCGCGTTGCCACCCGCGAGCAGGAGCTGGACGACGCGTTCGAGGACGACGAGGTCGACACCCTCGCGGAGCTCGATGGCGACGCGTACGCCGACGCGGTCATCGCCGACCTGGGCGGCCAGCAGTAACGGCCCGGGGCGGGGGGGCAACGCGTCCCCGCCCCTCCGTGGTAGGTTCACTTCGCACCACCCACCCCGACCGAGGAGCTCGCACGATGACCACCGACACCACCCCCGTTGACCTCGACTCCATCCTCCGCAAGGTCCAGGCTCTGCTCGCCAACGCCGACGACCCGGCCACCCCCGATGAGGCGCGCGACTCGTACCGTGCCAAGGCCGAGGGCTTGATGTTCAAGTACCGCATCGACTCGGCCATGACCCGCCAGGCCGCCCCCGAGGCCTTCCGCGCTCAGCCGGTGTGGCGCACGATCACCGTCTGCAGCTCGAGCTCCGAGTTCAGCAACGAGTACCGCGCCGCGGCGTACTACGTGCTGCACCACACCGGGTGCGAGGGGGTGTTCCGCCAGGAGCAGGTCGACGGCCGCTGGACGATCGTGCTGCACGCGGTGGGCTTCGAGGCCGAGACGCGCTTCGCGGAGCTCATTATCACCAACGTCCTGCTGGCCTTCCAGGCCAAGCTCGAGCCCGGGGTCAATCGCCAGCTCAGCGACGATGAGAACGCGTACAACCTGCGTCACGCCGGCTGGGAAGGGGGGCGTATCGCCCAGGCCCTCTGGGGCACGTCCGACAAGGCCGCGCGATCGAAGGCCCGTAACGCGTTCCGTCGTCACGCGGTCAGCCTCGGCGAGGACCCCGCGCCCCTGCTTGGCCAGGGCAACTCGGTCAAGCTCTACCGGAAGTCCTACGCGGATTCCTTCACGACCGAGCTCTATTACCGGCTTTCCCGCATGGCCCGCGAGCGTTCGGGTGACGAGAAGGGCCTGGTGCTCGCCGGCCAGGGAAAGGCCGTCAAGGAGGCGCTGTACGAGAAGTTCCCGCACCTGCGCCCCGTCGAGCGCGAGGCCCTTCCTTCCTCGACAATGCACGAGGACTGCGGAAAGTGCAAGAAGGCGAAGTCGGGTTACTGCCGCGATCACTCGTACCTGCGCCCCCGGGCGTACCGCGAGGAGCGCACGTCACGAGCGGGTCAGGCCGCGGGGTCGGCTGCAGCTCGCAGCGTCGACCTCGGGGTGCGCGGGTCGCGCGTCGAGGGGGCCGACCGCGCGGCCATCGGCTAGGCGGCCCTCAGCGGGCCCCTGAGCTCCTGCGCACGCTCGCGGGGGTGACGGGGCCCGCCGTCGTGTTGAGGCGCTTAGAGGGCCGCTGAGGGCGCCGCACGGGGCATCGCACCGCCAGCTCGTGACCCGGCTCACGAGGCCCTGCTCTGAGGGGCATCGCCGCACGCCAGAGGGGGTGCGCCGCAAGCTGGCGGGGCGCCGTTAGGGAGTCGGCCCGACGGCGTGGTAGGTTCTCTCCATGCCCAACACCGACGCCCTCACCGCCCGCCGCGAGG
>Ga0115571_1000128_pt1 | contig 53644 bp, 38 predicted proteins | sample COGITO_mtgs_1205_FD_87293 | JGI IMG/M metagenome (GOLD analysis project Ga0115571, IMG submission 87293) | Pelagic marine microbial communities from North Sea - COGITO_mtgs_120531 | ecosystem: Environmental > Aquatic > Marine > Epipelagic | place: Germany:Helgoland, sampling site Kabeltonne...
CCATAATAATAATCAAATCCATGTTGAAGAGGAAGATATTCTTTTTTATGCCCCAAGTGCCATTTTCCTATTGCGGCAGTTTTATAACCACTTTCTTTTAATTTTTCTGCAATAGTAATTTCAGAATCTGGTAATCCATATTTTGAATTTGGAAAAAGAACTCTAGTTTGTTTTCCAATCATTCCATTTCTAATTGGAAGTCTACCAGTTAATAATCCTGCTCTACTGGGAGTACAAACACTTGACGCAGAGTAAAACTGAGTCCACTTTTGACCTTCGTAGGCCATTTTATCTAGATTTGGAGTGTTAATAGTTGGGTGCCCATAACATCCTAAATCTCCATATCCCATGTCATCTACAAAAACAACAATAAAATTTGGTTTTAAATTTTGCTCAATTTCATTAGATGGTTTATAACTAGTGTTAAAAATCAAACCAGTTAATAGTGTTATATATAGTTGTATCATATATTTAAATTTAATGAACTAATGAAGGATGTTCGTAAGATATTAAGCCCTTTAAACTCAAATTATCTTCAAATACAACAAGAAAATTTAAAATGACTCTATTGTTAGATTGAATTATTCCCAGAGTTAGAAATTAAACTTGTTAATATTCTTTTATCAGAAATTTTTTAAGTTTATAAAATGGTTTTCAGTAAAAATCACTTTCCCCTTTTAATTCTTTTTTCGTATTCGGGGCGTTTAATAAATTCCTCCAGAAAAGATTTATACCTATCATCTGTCATCCAAAAACGACGTTTTGGTTGTTCCATCAAAATATTTTCTGGATAATCTTTACCTAAAATACTTGAATCTACTGTTAAGGACCATTCTAAATACTCCCTTTTCATATTTTTAAATAATTCAGGTTTGGTATTTGCAAGATTATTAGATTCTTTTGGATCATTTTCTAAATCATATAATTCAAATTGCTGATTTTTCAGACTAGTAGCTATTAATTTAAAATTATTATCGATCAGTGCACCCTTATCTTTGAATCTAAATGGAATTTTAATCTCTCTTTTCTCAAAATTTGAATTTATAATTGGCAACAGACTAATTCCATCAATGGGCTGGATCATGTCTACTTTATCTATCTGAGCAATATCAGCAATTGTAGGGAAGATGTCCATTGTTGATGCTGGATAAACAGTAGTTTGCTTTTTTTTAATCATCAATGGCCATTCAATTATTGCAGGAACTCTAATGCCCCCTTCCCATATCGAACCCTTAAAGCCTTTTAATCCACCTACTGTTTCTGGATATATATTTTTCAACCCTCCGTTATCACTACAAAACCATAAAATGGTATTATTTGAAACATTCATTTCTCTTAATTTTTTTCTAAAAACACCAAGATTATTATCAAATGCTACTAATTCTCCATAATGATTTTGACTTTTTTGATCTAAGTTTTGAAATGACTTTTTATCATTATCATTTGCAAGCCACGGATCATGTGGTGAACCATCCCAAATCACTACAAAAAATGGAGACTTGGTTTCTTTGTTTTTTTTAATAAATCTCAGAGCTTCATCAAAAATTATTTTTGAAGAAGTTCCTTTTAAATCAACAAATTCACCGTTTTTACTCATTAATGGATTTATGTCAAAAAAATTTGTTGTAGATAACCAATAATCAAATCCAAATTTTCCTGGATTATGAAGATCATCTTTTAGAATAGGAGCACCGGGACCCCTCAAACCATTTAAATGCCATTTTCCAAAATGTCCTGTGGAATATCCTACTTTTTTTAAGGCTTGGGCAATAGTTTTTTCTTGAGTTCTAAGGGCGTATCCGTGGTCAAATACACCAGTTCTGTCATTTACCCTTCCTGTTAGAACTGATGCCCTTGTAGGGGAACATACAGGAGCACCTGCATAAAAACGATCAAAACGGATACTGTTTCTTGCCATTTCGTCAAGGTTGGGTGTTTTAAGTACAGGATGATTATAATAACCTGTTTGACCCCAACCCTGATCATCTGTCATTATTAGAATTATGTTCGGTTTATTAAGGTTTTCTTTTTTAGAACATGAATTAATAACCAATCCCAAAAAGATGCAAATAAAAATTCTCATATGGTTTTAATCTATAATTATTTTGGCCGTGAATGAATCCATTTAGGCTCTTTCCACTGCTTAGTATTATCAATTTGTTCACCCAATCCTTTTGGAATTTTTCTTGCTTCAACAATTCGGTTGTTAATTAAAAATTTAAGAGAATCTTGAATATTTTTATACGATTCAATATCATAAAGATTTTTAAGTTCTTCTTTATCAAACATATGATCATAAAGTTCATAACCATGACTTCCTTTATCACCCCACTGTGTTAATCTGTAACGATCAGTTTTAATTGTGTATCCTTGAACGTTAGATTCACTATTTAATGAAACTCCTAATTCAGTAAGTGCACTTGTTCTAACTCTAGCAGAAGAATCTTTTAAGATTGGAGCAAAACTCTTGCCAGACACGAATTCTGGTGTTTTCATACCAACAAGTTCCATTAAGGTTGGATAAATATCAATTAGTTCAATTGGAGCATCGTCTGATTTTTGATTTTTATTTATTCCTGGACCAGAAAGGATCAATGGTACTCTAGTTGCATTCTCAAAAAGTGTTCGTTTTTGCCAATGCCCATGTTCTCCTAAATGATAACCATGATCTGAGGTGAATACTACGATCGTGTTTTTATCTAACCCTGTCTCTTTTAATTTATTTAAAACTCTCCCCACTTGAGCGTCAACAAAACTAGTTGTTGCATAATATGCTTCCTTAATTGTTTGGGCAGTATTAAGATCTAAATTATTTTGAACCTTCCCCTTTTCTCTTATACTTACAGCTGCAGGAATTGGGATTGATTTTAAATATTCCTCGGAGCTAGTAGGAATTTCTATTTCATTAGTTTTATATAAATCATAATATTTTTTAGGAGCAACATATGGCGTGTGAGGCCTGTAAAGGCCATAAGCAAGAAAAAAGTTTTCTCCACTTTTCGCAAACTTCTCTAAAAATTTAATCGTTTCATTAGCACCTATACCATCTGTTTGTTCTTCATCAGTTCCGTCTGCAGCTAGCCAACTCAAAGTTCCACCATATGACTTTGGTTTTAGAGTATTAATTTTATATTCTTCTAATTTGTCTCTGCCATAAGGATTTACAGTTTGATCCCAGGTATAGCTATCATCATGTCCTGCTGTGCCTATATCTCTTGGATTATGATAATGAAAAATTTTACCTATCCTAACTGAGTGATAATTTTCTTGTCTAAATTTTTGACCAATAGTAATTACTTCAGGGATAGCTTGTCTTAAATAAAGCCTTAATTTTTTTATCTTAGTTTGATCTGGGTACAACCCTGTCATAAAAGAGGCCCTAGAGGGACCGCACCAAGGGTATTGGTTATGAGCATTCCCAAATAAGACTCCATTTTGTGCAAGTTTATCAATATTTGGGGTTATAACTTTATCATTGCCATATGCTCCTATATCACAATTTAAGTCATCAGCGACAATAAAAAGTACATTTATTTTTTGAGTTTCATTTTTAGATTGTGATCTCATAACAGTCACATATAGAATTGCAATAAGAAGATAATTGATTTTATACATATGTTTCATGTTTAACTAAAAGGGACCTTTATTGTTGATTTGTGAAGCATTGTTTGATACACCAGGAAATTCTCCTCTTACTCCATGAAAAGGTGTTTTTAATAAATCTATAGAAGAACTTAAATTATTTCTTACTTTCTTCGGCCCAGGTGATCTTTTATACCAATGTTTTGTTATTTGATCTGGATTTGAATCGCCAGTTTCCGATTTCCACTCAGATAATACATTTCTTAAATTATTTAATTCAATTTGTATGTCATCATCATCAATTAAATTTTTTCTCTGAAATAAATCATTTTGCATATTATAAAACTCTTCTTCTGGTCTTGGACTTATAAATATTTCACCTTGAATTTTAGAAATTTCTCCTGATTCCTTTATTTCTAAGAGACTAAAATAAGATTCACTGTTTAATGCATCTAGAGGGCCTAAATGAGCAAATTGAGTTCTGTTATTTTCAATTAACATAAAGTTTTTATTTCTCACCATTCTTCCATGAGACTCAAAATCATGCCAATTATGTTCCGCAAAAACATAGTTTCTAAATGGTTGATCGGGTTTTTCTAAAAGAATTTTAAAACTATTCCCTTGAAAACTTTGATTAATCTTAATTCCAGCAAATTCTAGAATTGTAGGGGCAATATCAATTGAACTTACTAAACTGTTACTTTTACCATGTATGTTTCCATTTTTAAATGATAAAATGAAAGGTGTTTTGACCCCTTGATCATTCAGACGAGTTTTACTGTGTGGAAACGGCCTCCCGTTATCCGCCATTATAATAATAAAAGTATTGTCATATATATTTTCTTTTTTGAGAGTTGCAATTACTTCTCCAATTGAATGGTCAAATCTTTTGATTTCATCATAATAATTGGCTAAGTCTAGTCTTGTAGAGCTGTCGTTTATTAAATATTCAGGAGGGGTTAAATCATCAACTTTGTGAGTTCCAGAAAATTCATTTTCACCCCAATCTCTGTGTGCATCATAAGAAGCGTACCAAAAAAAAAATGGTTTATTTTTTGGTCTATCCTCAATGATACTAACCCATTTTTTCTCTCCACCTAGTCCATTTATTTTTTTACCTTCATGAATCAAATCAAACCCTTTTCTTACATAATCTCCCATGTGGAATTTACCAGAGGATACAGTGAAATAATCACTAGTTTTTAATTCTTGAGCCAAACTTATCATATCTAGGGGTGGCTCTGTGTGTAGCTCTGGAGCCCCTGTGTTGTGTGGATATCTTCCAGTCATAATAGAATTTCTACTAGGGCTACAAGAGCTTGTTGTTAGATACATGTTGCTAAATATGATTCCCTCTGATGAAAGTTTGTCAATATTTGGTGTTTGAACAAAACTATTTCCATAACATCCAAAATCATCCCAACTAATATCATCAGCTATAAAAATTATAAAGTTAGGCCTATCTGATTTTTCAGATAAATTCGAATCACAAGAATTTATTATTGAAAGTGATATCAATAATAGATTTAATTTAATTTTCATAGTTTATTTTTTAGTATTCTGCCACTGATTTTTTTATTTTTAATAAGTAATAATAAGCTGTCTACAAATTTTTTATTATAATCTGAATTTATCTTATTTGGAATTGGGGCTTTTCTTCTTTCTCTCCATTTTTTTAATTCATTAAAGAGCTCTAAAGCTATTTCTTTGTTTTCTTGACTTAAATCCTTTAACTCAGAAACATCGTCTTCTAAATTGTATAATTCTAAAATGTTATCTTCAAAATAATGATGTAATTTCCAATTATCCTTAATAATTACTGAGCCAGGTCTTGTTCGAAATATAGGATCATAACCGTCGTCTTTCTGAACGTTATATGCTTCTAGATATATTGGAAAATGAAAATACAAAGCTCTTTCTTCAATCTTTTCTTCTTGAAAAATTGGATTAAGATCAACACCATCTAGCTCAAGGTTATCGTTTTTATAACCCAATATACTTTTAAGAGTTGGGAAAAAATCAATATTGATTACTCTTTCAAAAGATTTACTTTTTGGTTTAATCTTGTTTTTCCATGAAAAAATTAAAGGCACCTTAATTCCTCCTTCATAATAGGACCCTTTTCCTGCTCTTAATGGGAATTGATCTGATATATCTCTAATACCTCCATTATCAGAAGTAAAAATGATTAATGTTTTTTCTGACAGGTTTAATTCATCAATTTTTTTTAAAATTTTACCCACATTTTCATCTAGTGATTGAATCATCGCCGCATAATCAGGACGATTATGATATTTGCCTGGTGTTTTATTTAAATATTTTTTACGGTATTGTTCTTTTGATTGGATAGGAGTATGAACAGAATAAAAAGGTACGTAAGCAAAAAAAAGGGAGTTTTGGTTGTCCTCTATAAATTTAACTGTTTCATCACCGATTCTATCTGTTAAGTATTCACCGTCAGGTCCATCCTCTATTTTTGGATTTTCATAAGGAGAAAAATACCCTCCTTTTCCTGGCCCACCTTTTTTGCAACCACCAATATTCGAATCAAATCCACTTTGCTCAGGGTAAAACCCTTCTGGACCTAAATGCCATTTACCAAAAATACCATTGGTATACCCCTCATTTTTAAACATTTCAGAAATTAGAAAAAAGTCTAAGTCAAGAATTTCATTATTTTTTATTGGGATTAATTTCCTCGTTTTCTTATTTCCCCTTTCTGAGTTTCCAACAGTATAAATTTCATGTTCTGTTGTGTATTTTCCTGAAAGCATAGAAGCTCTACTTGGAGCACAATTAGCAGCTGCTGCGTAAGCATTGTAAAATATCATTCCATTCTCCGCAAGTTTATCTATGTTTGGGGTCTCATAATAATTAGAACCCATAAATGATAAATCTGACCATCCAAGGTCATCTACATTAATTAAAATCACATTTGGCTTGGAGATATTATTCCTTGAGTACTGACAACTTAATATTAATGTTAAAAAAAACAGAAAAAGTAACTTTTTCATCTTTTTGAATTTTATATATAACGAATATATTTATTAAAACCCCTGACAAAAAAACACTTCATTATTATTTTACATTACTAATGAGTTTAAAATCAAATAGAATAATCAGTATACTTTTAATTTTTTTACCTAGTTTTTTATTTAAAATTTTAAAAGCCCTAGTAACATGTCCTTCAACTGTTTTTTTAGAGACCTGTAAATATTCAGCAATTTCATCGTGAGTTAAGCCTTCCTTTTTATTTAAAATAAAAACTCTTTTACATTTCTCGGGCAGCTTCTCAATTTCTTTATTTACTCTTATCATTAATTTTTCAATATCAACAGAATTATCCTCTATTATGGCACTTATTGCATTGAGGTGTTTTTTCTCTAGTGAGATTACAGACTTATTTTTTCGATACTGATCTATAAATTCATTGTAAACAGATTTATGTAAATACCTATTAATAGGAATATTAGAATCAATTTTTTTTCGATAAACCCATAACTTTACAAAAACGTTTTGAACAATATCCTCAGACTTTGAAGGGTCCTTGGTAAACAAATTAGCATACCCACAAAGATTTTTGTAATAATTATTAATCAATTGGGTATATGCCTTATGGTCCCCCTTTTTTAACTTTTCGACAAATAAAAAATCTTTCTCCAATTCATTTTTCATTGTGCACACATTATAACTCTTGTGTTCAAAAGTAAAAAAATATTAAAAAATATCGGGGGTATTTGAAAAAACTAACGTATATAAAATATGGATGTTAAAATTCAAAAATTAATTGTTAAGTATCTTTCCAAAGAAGCCAATATCTATGAAATCGAAGAATTAGACAGATGGTTAATTAAAAAGGGGAGTATTGCAATATTTAACAATTACGTTCAAACTGATTATTATACTTCAATATTTTTGACTAAATATAATTTACAAACGGCTAAAAGCAGAATCCAAAAGAGGATTAGGCTTATTGAGAAAAGAAACAAACTAGAACGTTTTAAAAAACTTGCCTTTGCAGCGAGCATTTCTTTGTTAATAGGTATTTCGCTTTTTAATCAATTTAATTTTAATCAAACTAAAATTATTAACCAACCTATCGTTATTGGAACTGATAAGGCAGTTTTAACCCTTGAAAATGGTGATCAAGTTATATTAACACAAGGTAAAAAATTTCAAAATAAAACTTTAAAAAGTAACGGTATAGAACTTTCTTATTTAACAAAAAACAGGTCATCTAGTAACTTTGTGGATGAAAAAATTGCTTCAAATTTTTTGACAGTTCCAAGAGGCGGTCAATTCTCATTGAATTTAGAGGACGGAACTAAGGTTTTACTTAACTCTGATTCAAAAATTAAATATCCTGTTAAATTTATAAAAGGTAAAAAACGTCAAGTTGAGCTTTTGTATGGAGAAGCTTTTTTTGAGGTTTCATCAAGCAAAAATAATAATGACTCAGAATTTATTGTTTCAACTAAAACACAAAAAATTAATGTTTTAGGCACAAAGTTTAATATAAAAGCTTACAATGAAGATGATATCGTCACAACTACTTTGGTTGAAGGAAAAGTTAAAGTTGAAAATGGAAAAAATCAAATTTTACTTCTTCCAAATCAACAATCAAAAGTTGATTCTAAGTCAACTAATATTATTGTGTCGGATATAGATGTATTTCAACAAATATCTTGGATTAGTGGACTTTTTTCTTTTAATGACACCTCTCTTGAAAATATAATGAATACACTATCAAGGTGGTATGACTTAGAATTTGTTTTTAAATCAGCAAATAAAAAGAATCTTATTTTTTCTGGAATCTTAGAAAGAACAAAATCTATTGAGGATATTCTATTTATAATTGAAAAAACGAGTAGCTCAAATGAAATTAATTTTGAAATAATTGATAGAGTAATAATTGTTGAATAATAATAGATAAACAGAAAAAGGCTAACACCTTCGAAAGTTATAGCCTTTTTCACAATGGAATAATTAAAACAGATGTATAACTAAACCAATCAAATTTATGATTTTAAATCAAAGTTCGAAGCATATTCTAATTTTAAATAAGCTTTTACAACTAACTATGAAAACATTTATTTTTCTTTTTTGCACTTTAGCATTTTCTTTTAATCCTGAAAATGGTTTTTCACAAGATGCTATAATTCAAATTAAGTCAAATAAAATGATGAGTGGAAAACAAATTTTCAAACTCATCAATAAACAAACTGATTATAAATTTATCTACAGGTCAAATCTTCTAAAAGATGCACCTAAACTTTCGGTAAATCAAGGGGAAATTAAAGCTGATGAATTACTAAAAGCTTATTTAGGCCTACTGAAACTAACCTATGAGCTTTCTCAAAATAATACTGTTATTGTTAAAAAAGATTTGAGTAATAAATCTGCAGCTAGAGTTCAAGTTCTAAAAGAAGATGAAGAAAAGGATATCCAAAGAATTATATCAGGGACAATCGTTGATAGTGACGGTGTACCACTTCCAGGAGCTACGATTATTGAACAAGGAACCGATAATGGGACTACAACAGATTTTGATGGAAACTTTTCTATTGTATTAGAGAATGATGAAACCATGTTAACTATCTCATTTCTTGGGTATGGTGACCAATCAATTGATGTATCTAATGTTAATAGTATTAATGTATCTCTTTACCCTGAAGAGGGATCACTTGAGGAAATTATTGTAACGGGTTATGGAACAACTAGAAAGAAAGATTTGGTTTCATCAATTGCAAAAATCTCTGGTGATGCAATATCTAATCAGCCTGCTTCAAATGTCAGTAATCTTCTTCAAGGTAGAGCGGCAGGTCTTCAAGTCACGGCTCCAGATGGGAATCCTTCATCTGCTCCAACAATACGTATTAGGGGATTAAGTTCGATTCAAGGTAATAATAATCCACTTTTTGTTATTGATGGATTTATAGCAGGTACTGATTTTAATCTTCAAAACATTAACGTTAATGATATTCAATCAATCGAGGTTTTAAAAGACGCGAGCTCTTTAGCCTTATATGGAACCAGAGGAGCTGCAGGGGTGATTTTAATTCAAACAAAAAATGGTAAGTCTACAAAATCTGGAGATCTTGATGTCTCAATAAATCATTATACAAGTTTTAGCAGTATAGCAAATCCACCTAAGTATTTAAATTCTACTGATTTTGCAAATTATTGGAATGAGGCAGAAACTTTAGTTTATGGAGCAAGTGGTTATGGTGAAAATGATCCATCTATTGATCCACTTTTCGATATAGCAACTATTCCTAATACAGACTGGGTTGATTTAGTAACAAGAAACGGACAGGTTAACAACACAGATATAACTCTTAGTGGTAATTCTGAGAAATCTAACTATTATGTCTCTTTAAACAGATGGTCTGAACAGGCTATAATTGAATCATCAGGTCTTAATAGACATACTTTAAGAGCCAATATGGATTTTGATGTAAATGAAAAAATCAGGACTGGTTTTAGAATTAACCTATCGGATAGAAAAATCGAAAACAACAAAGTTAATTGGTCACAAATTCAAAATGGAATGCCTCCTTTTTTAGAGGTGTATAATAGTGACGGCACTTATAACGGTATAAATCCAGTTGCGAATACACCTTTTCGAAATCCTTTAGCTGATGTCAATGAAAGAATTGATCATACACTAACTACAAATCTATTGTCCAATGCATTCTTGGAATATGATGTAATTCCTGGACTTACATTTAGAACTACAATTGGATTAGGACTTGATTTTAGTAAAAGAAACCAATACTTGTCGACAATCTTGCCAGATAGAGTTGTAAAAGGTCAAGACGGGGAGGCCGCAATAATTTCAAGAAATAGCAGAGATATACTAAATGAAAATACGGTTACCTATAACAAAGATTTTAACGAACACTCTTTAAAAGTACTTGCTGGTTATACAACCCAAACTACCACATTTGAGTCTTCTAGATCAGGGGCTTATGGTTTTGTAAATGACGTAGTTACATTTAATAATCTTGCTCTAGGTTCCGATCCCAATCAAAATTCTGTGTCAAGTAATTTTGAAAAAAGGACATTTGAATCCATTTTGGGAAGAATAAATTACTCTTTTAAAGACAAATATCTTCTCACACTAGTTGGAAGAAGGGATGGTTCATCGGTTTTTGAAGAAGGTAATAAATATGCTTTTTTCCCATCTCTCGGAGCAGCTTGGAGAATTGGTCAGGAAGGTTTTATGCAAAGAATTGATTATATAAGCAATCTTAAGTTAAGAGTAAGTCACGGTATTGTTGGTGAACAAGGTGTACCTGCATATAACTCTTTGTCAAGATTTACACCTTATGTAAATTTTTTTAATGACCAAGCCACAAATGCTGTATTGCTGGAAAATATTGCCAGTTCAAACTTAGATTGGGAAACAACAACCCAAACCGATATTGGACTTGAGATTGGTTTTTTAAATAATAAATACTCTTTGGAAATAGATTATTATAATAAAAGGACAAAAGATTTATTACTCAACAGACCAATACCAGGGACAGCAGGTGAGAATAGATTAGAAAATGTTGGTGAAATTGAAAATAAAGGGTTTGAATTGAGTATCAATTCTTTAAATATTGACAAACCAGATTTTACTTGGAGTTCAAATTTAACCATATCCGCAAATAAGAACAAAGTACTTTCAATTGGAGATGGACAAGAGTTTATTACTCTAGATAATCCAAATGGTTCATCAGGGCCAAGTATTAGAATAATGCCTGGACATCCAGCACCCGCTTTTATTGGCGCTACGTATCTAGGAACATATAAAACTTCAGCTGAAATTGATAGCGACGGGATTGTAGGGAGTGTTTTAGGAGGGCCTAGATATATTGATCTAGACGGGAATGGTGCAATTAACCAACTTGACTTTATTGTCCATGGAGACCCTAATCCTGATTTTTATGGAGGTCTAAGAAATACCATTACATATAAAGAATTTACATTAGACTTCTTTTTCCATGGATCTTATGGAAATGAGATTTTAAATGCTGCTTACCATCTAGGGTATTTTGGAAGGGACCCAAGGAGTAATTTGTTGCCAATTGTTAAGGATAGGTGGACCACTACTAATCAAAACTCTGATATTCCTAGAGCCGGTTCAAGTTTTGGGAACTACCAGCAAAGAAGCGATGTCTCATACCAAGATGGGTCATTCTTAAGATTAAAAAATGTTACCCTGACGTATGATTTAGATATCCCAAGAATTAAAAGAGCTAGCATTTATTTAACAGGGAATAATTTATTGCTATTAACTAAATTTACACATGGTGACCCTGAACAGAGTAATTACGGTGACGGTTTGTCGCAAGGTGTTGCTAACGGTGGATACCCTTATAACTCTTCATTTGCACTTGGGTTTAATCTAACTCTATAAACGAATCATCATGAAAAACATAAATAATAAAGTAATGAAAACTTATAAAACATATTCAATCATCCGGATGGTTTTAATTTTATTAATCGTCTTATCTGCTTGTGATAAAGATTTCTTAAAAGAGGAATTAAGAAGTGGTTTGTCGCCAAGTGGTTTTTACAATAATCTTAATGAAGCTCAAATGGCAGTAAATGGTGTTTATGCTTCACTAAACAACCAAAACCTATACAGACATAGAAATTACAGGGGAGCTGTTCAGTACGGAAGCGATGAAGTATGTCCTCAAAGAAAAGTTGTTCAAACTCCATACAATTACCTTTATACAGAAGGAAATGGAGATTTACACTCTATGTGGAAAGAGTTTTATCTACTAATAAGAAATGCGAATTCTGCAATTGCCAATATTTCTGATGCAGAGTCTTTAAATACAGAGGAAAAAAATCAGCTTTTGGGAGAATTATATGTATTGAGAGCGATGGCTTATTATGATTTAACTCGTTTCTATGGAGATGTACCATTTTTCACGGATGAATTAGGAACCGGTGAACTTTCAGTTCTTCCAAGAACTCCAATGAGTGAGATAAGATTAAGGATGAAGGAAGATTTAGCTCTTGCCAAAAGTTATTTGCCAGATGCATATTCTGATGCTGATTTAGGAAGAATGACAAAATGGGCGGCAGCTTCATTAAAAGCGAAATTTCATTTGTTTGACAAAGAATGGTCTGCTTGTCTATCCGAGTGTGTGGATATTATAAATAACTCACCTCACACATTAATGGATAATTTTGCAGATGTCTATGCGTATGATAAAACAACCCTTGATAATGAGGTAAAGAACGAACACATTCTTTGGGTTGATTTTGCTGGGAACACTGCTCTTGGAACGAATCATTTGAATACTACCGGTGTAATTAACAGTGGAAATTTACAAACCAATCTTTGGATTGAGGAGTACAATCCTCGTGCAAGAGATAATCCTAAAAGTAAAGGAGATAAAAACGCATTGAACGCAGCTCTAGCCGAAAACAACCAATCCTTTACAGGATTTGGAGCAGGTATAGCTTGTCCTGATATTGGAAAACGCAGTAATTGGGAGGCTGGGGACCTCAGATATGACGGTACTTTTATGGAGTATTACGAAGGGATTCAATTAAAATTTGTTTACATAGGAAAATTAATGAACCTAAATATTGACAAACCAAGAAATGCTAAGTCTGAAAATATAGTTTTAATAAGGCTTGCGGATATTTATCTGATGGCTGCTGAGTGTGAAAATGAGCTTAATGGACCAGGTAACGCATATCAATATGTAAATAAAGTTCGTGAAAGAGCATTTGAACCAGACAGTCCTTGGAGCAGTCTCTCTCAGGCAGAGTTTAGAGTGAAAATGTATGACGAAAGAAAGTATGAACTCTTTGCAGAGGGACATAGAAAACAAGATTTAATTAGATGGGATATACTTTTAGAAACCGTCAGAAACACAAAGGTGACTAAACATGCACAAGGTGCTGCAATAAATATTCAGTCCAAACATGTGAAGTATCCAATTCCTCTAAATGAAATACTCACGAATCCGGTACTCTTAGAATCAGACCCAACAAACAATGGTTATAGATAAAATTGGATGTTATATTTGAAAAGTTAATAGTTAATTTTAAAATTAGAGGGTTGCTTTGGGTTTTTTTAATTCATTAGTAACCCTTTTTTAAATAGTTTTTTCAGATGAAATATTTTTTAAGTTTAATTCTACTATTTTTTATTAATTGTAATTCGAAAGATGAATTAGAGCGAAAGCCTAATGTCATATTAATTATGGCTGACGATATTGGCTTTGAATGCTTAAGTATTAATGGGAGTACCTCTTACAAAACTCCTGTACTGGATTCTTTGGCGTTAAATGGTATAAACTTCACAAAAGCAATCTCCCAGCCTCTGTGCACTCCATCCAGAGTCAAAATCATGACAGGGAAATATAACTTTAGAAATTATGAGCACTTTTCATACCTAAATTCAAATCAAAAAACTTTTGGAAATTTATTTAAAGAAAATGGATATAAAACAGCCATTGTAGGAAAATGGCAACTCAATGGTATAAAAATTAAAGCTGTTGAAAAGAAAATATCTCAGGATAATAAGCGGCCATATGAATTTGGTTTTGATGAATATTCCTTATGGCAGCTTACAAAGACAAAAGACCTAGGTGAAAGGTTTTCTAACCCATTAATTGAACAAAATGGAAAATTTTTAACAAGAAATGAAAATGCATATGGTCCTGATATTGTATCAGATTATGCTGTTGATTTTATAAAAAGGAATAAGGAAAATCCATTTTTTATTTATTATCCAATGCTTTTAGTTCATGATCCTTTTGTTCCAACCCCTGACTCGCCAGAATGGCAGTCTTTGGTAACAAGGTCAGAGAAAAACAATAAATATTTTGTTGACATGGTTGCCTATATGGATAAAATCATTGGTAAAATTGTGGATGAATTGGAAGCTCAAGGTATTGCAGAAAATACTCTTTTACTATTTGTTGGTGATAATGGAACTCATCCTAGAATAATTTCACAAACAGAAAATGGATCAATAAGAGGAGGGAAGGGTAATACAATATCTCACGGAGTTAATGTACCCATGGTAGCAAGCTGGCCATCTATAATTAAAAAATCTAAAAGTTACTCAGGTCTAGTTAATTTTAATGATTTCTATGCAACATTTTCGGATATTTTAAATGTAGAAAACTCTGGTGATGGAGAAAGTCTAATGCAAATTCTTAAAAATAAAGAAACTTTAAAAAGAGAGATCGTTAATATTTACTACGATCCTATGTGGGGTAATTCCATATATAGAAATGTTTTTTCTCAAACAGAAAGGTATAAATTATATCAAAATGGCGAGTTTTTTGACATGGACAGAGATGTTTTAGAAACTAATCCATTAAATGATGAAGATTTATCAGAAAGTGAACAAATCATAAAAGATAAATTAGTTTCAGAATTGGAGTTTTTCCCTCAACTTCCTCAAAAAATCAACAATAAATAATTTAAAGATAGATACAGAATAATTGCTTAAAGTTTATCATCATTCAACTCGATTCATTTTTTTGTGATTCACACTTTTTTATTTTAATTAAAGTTGATGAAGATCATTATATTCGTTTCCATGGATTATTTCGAAATCATTAATTAGTTCTTTAAGTTTTTCAGGATTAATTTTAGCAAGATTATTACGCTTTTTATATCCTCTTTTAAGTTATATAATTGATAATAATCTTATTCTATTTTTACTAACTCATTAACTTCACGACCCTCATAAGGTGGGATCATTATAAATAGTCCATCAATGGACCAAATCTTGCTGCAGCATTATTTCTTCATAATTAGATTCATCAAATTATAAATGACGTTCATATCTCTTGGAGTGAGACTAATGAGGGAGTAGGCTATTGTCAGAAATAGATTTGATTTTATTTCTGTTGTACTCTGTTTGGTGTTTAGTTTTTGTCAATTTTTGACGTGTAGCCATGATATAGGGCAAGAATACTTATTAGTTAATGTTTAGCCCTTAATGTTCTTTGAAATTCCTTAGGCCATAACCTAGATCAATTGTGATTAAAATACTGATAAAATGATTAGTAATCTTAATGAGATCAATTTGCTTTGGATCTGAATTCATTCAATTGAACGCCGTCAACACTGTAATGCTTTACCGATATACTTCCTCCTTTTGCTGGATCAATTGAAACAGTCATAGCTCCCCCTGTGACGTTTAGATATAAATGTTCGGGTCTAATGTCATCCTGTTTCCACCCTCCTGCATGAGAGTTACTGTTGGAACCGATTGAAAACTCTACAATTCCATACTTTCGATCTTTTGAAACGTACTGCCAATGCCGATCCCCGCATATCACATACATATTGGATTGGTTGGCGATTAATTTTCTTATCTGTTCCCCCTCATAATAAAAACCTTTGTTGGAGTGATTATCCTTTTTGGCACTTCTGTCTGGACCTATTATTGGAGTAGGACTAATCAATAGTTTGAAAGTAGCATTTGATGCTTTGACAGTTCTTTTAAACCACTCAAACTGTTCTTTTCCCCATATGGTCTTTACTGGTCCATCTGACATCGTATTGGGACCCCGATAATCCTGCCCTCCTCTAGCCAAATTTGTAAATCTTTACCCCAACGAAAGGTGCGGTAGGTTTTGTCTTTGATGGGCATTTCTTGACGACAAACTTCCAAACCTTCATCAAAGTGGATTCACCCATAAAAGATGTTTTAATTCCACGATAACTGTCATTAAACCATGTATCGTGATCGTCTTTTTCAAAGTAACTCTTCACTTGCGAATGAAAGGATTTATTAGTGGGCAAACTAAACATTCTATTCCAATTGTGATAGGCCATGGCATTGTTTTTTGCAGTATTATCATAATAGATAATATCACCTGCATGGACAAAGAAATCAAGGTTAAGACTTTCTAAAAAGGGATAAATTTTATAACCGTCGGGATGGTCTTGATTTGGATATCCTTTACAGGTGCTGGTGCTAAATACAATTTTTTTTGAAGTTTGGGCATCTGGTGGCGTTTTGAATTTTCCTTTGATTTGAGCACTTATATTTTCCCCACCCTCGGGTCGAGCTTCTACTAACAAGGCATAGGTTTTTCCCGACTTAAGACCATTGAGAATAAATTTCTTACTGAAGTTGGCCTTTGGATCAACTATTTCCCAGGTTATAGTCTGCCATGCATTACTGTCGGTCGATCTAAATTGTAACCTTACTTCACCTTTCCTTCCCGGTACAGCTCCTTCAATGGTGTTGATATCATATCCTTGTGGAAAATAAATCATTCCATTTTTATCTCTTCGCGTCTTTCGGGTGTGTTTTTTTCCCGTTTCAGGATCGGTGTAATGTGCTATGGGTTGAGGAGCACCAGTAATCCTTTTTTTATTGAGAGTCAAGCGGGTCCAAACAATGGCCTCTGTTTGCGATACATCTCCAATGCGTATCCCTGAAGCAATGTGGGGCCTCCCTGATCAGTGAACCGAAAAATCAATTGAACCGGAATCAAAAACAATAATAAGAATAGGTTTGTGATCCCTTTTAAAGGGAGTAGACTGAATCTCATTTTTTTTGTTTTTTACTTTGTTTTGAAGTTTTTGTAAAATAGTCATTGATGGTGTAAGCACTCCCATGTTTCCAATCAACATTGATTTTTGGTAGGTGACTACGCATGGACTTTTTAACTGAATCTAAGCCCATAAACTTCGAGAGATTGACTCGCTCCTCAGGGTCATTTTGGAGATCGTATAATTCCTCTGCACCATTCTCATATCGAATGTAACGGTATCGACTGTTAATCATACTGTGGTTGTTTTTACCATAGGTGGTAATGGCAACCGCCGATGGGTCTTCGGGTTGAGTAAATAATGGAACAAGACTTTGACCTTCATTGGAAGAATTTTCAGGTAGGCCAGTTAAATCTATAAGCGTAGGATAAACATCTAATAATTCTACGGCCTGATTAATTTTTATTTTTTCTTTTCTTCTGGGCAATTTAAAAATCAAAGGAACATGGGTAGATTCACTCCAAAGGGTTTGTTTACCAAAAGAGCCTTTTTCACCCAATTCATAACCGTGATCTGACCATAATATTACAATGGTATTGTTCTTGTAAGCGCTATTATGTAACGCGTCGAGAACAACCCCAACTTGATGATCTACAAAAGAAATGCAAGCCAAATAGGCCTGAATGATGTTTTTCCATTCTCCACTTTCGATGGCCCAATTGGTGGTAGGCATCATGCCTTTATAAGCTACTTTTTTCGCAATTTCAGGCAGGTCATCAAAATCGTTTGGCAGGAAGGGGGGGAGGGTAATTTCATCAGGATTATATCTATTAAACCATTGTTTAGGAGCGTGCCAAGGCACATGGGGACGAATAAAACCAACGGCCATAAAAAAAGGACGGTTGTGCTTTTTCTGTAATTGTTTTTGGGTCCATTCGGCATAAGTATAATCCGACATCAAACTGTCATGTTCGGGATAGGCTCCCCAGTCGGTAGAGGTGCCCTTTTTATTCCATTCCATCCTTTTTTCGGGACGCGGACCAAAACCTTCAATCCTTCCCCCAGAAACTTCAAAATTCCCCTCGGGAGCGTGGTTGTGAAAAATTTTGCCTATACCAATGGTTTTGTATCCATGATCTTTAAAGTATTGCGGTAAAAAACGAACAGATGCCATTATGGAACTGCCTTCTCTGAGGTCACTGTCTTTAATTTGACCATAAATACCAGTGGTAGAAGGTCGGAGTCCAGACAGTATTGATGCTCGTGAAGGACCACAGATAGGAGCTTGACAATGGGCATTGGTAAATAAGATTCCCTCGTTAGCAAGGCGATCAATGTTTGGGGTTTGGACATCTGGATGTGCTTCCAAAACACCCACCCAGTCATTTAAGTCATCAATACTGATCATCAACACATTAGCTCTCTTTTTTTGAGATTGACCATTGGCGAATTCAAGTATCCCAATAAACAATAATATGAATATGCTTATTTTATTCAATGTTTACTTTTCCATTTTTTATAGAGTGCTTTGAGTTCAGCAACTACTTGAGGTTCTTTGTCATAAAGATTGATAGATTCTCCAGGGTCATTTTCCAAATCGAAAAGAACAAATTTCTCATTATAGGTATAGTCTCTTCTACTGGTATCATAGGGATTGGCATATAATTTCCATTTTCCCTTTCTGGCGACCCAAGTGGCTTCTCCCCTGCGATTGAATTCCCAACAATACCCTTGTTCATGATTAGAGGGTGCTTTTCCATTATTGATGATAGGCATTAGAGATTTACCATCCATATCTTGGGTATCGGTTTTAAAACCACACAATTCTATTAAAGTAGGCATCCAATCCACATTGACGCTCAATTGATCTCTGAATTGATTGGAAGGAATTTTACCGGGCCAAGAAATAGCAGCGGGAACTCTGATTCCTCCTTCAAACAAACACTGCTTTGCTACACGGTAAGGGCCTGTATATCCTCCACCATGATAGGCTCGGGTTTCGGTGGAATGTCCGTTGTCTGATTGAAATATAATGATAGTTTCCTCTCTTAGGTTATTTACTTCCAACAGGCCTATCAGTTCACCAATTTTTTCATCTTGAGTGCTCAAAAAGGCTGCGTAGAGATCACGGGGATGTTTGACCCCTTTTTCACGATAGTATTTGATCCATTTGGCGTATCCCTGATAAGGATAATGGGGCGTATTCATTGCAAAAAAGATAAAAAAGGGATCCTCAGATTTCTTTTCAATAACCTGCTTTGCTTCTTGTACCATTAGGTCGGGAAAGTATTCTCCATCCAAGAAAACCTCCTCGTTATTTCGGTACAAGTCATGACGATTGGGCCCCCCAACATAGTTATTATCCCCTCCCCAATAGTAGAAATGGGAATAGTTGTCAATGCAACCTACCAGATGACCAAAACTATAGTCGAAACCCTGTTGATTGGGACGCATTTCGGGCTGATAACCCAAATGCCACTTACCAATTAAATAGGTGTTGTAGCCATTTTCCTTAAACATTTCTGCCATGGTATACTCTGATGGGGGGAGGCCAGATTCTCTGCTTAAATCCTGTCCCGCATTACCTGGCACACCTGCCCTTTGAGGATTCTTACCGGTCAATAAGGAAGCCCGAGAAGGAGAACAAACAGGAGAGGCATAAAATTGAGTAAAAGTAGTTCCACTCAACATCAATTGATCCATATGGGGCGTGACCAAGTCCTTGGCCCCCAATACATTGACATCTAGCGTCGCTTGATCGTCAGTATAAATTATAATTACATTGGGTTTTTTTTGCGCATTGACCAAATGGGTTACACAAAAAATTGTAAGCACTGTAAAAAAAATATTTTTCATAGGTATTAATTTATATTCCAAACTTTTAAATTTCTACATCTGAAATGTGACCATTGCATTTGACGAAAGCCAAATTTGCCTTCCTGACAGGTGAGGCTAATGAATCTAAAACAGGAGTTTTATATGATTTACTCCCATTAATGATCAGACACTCAAACCCAATATCATCTACCATAATTATAATTAAAATAGATTTTGATAGCTACTCTATTGTTGATTGACATGCGATCGGTGCTAATGCAAATATAGGATGACACAAAAAATAAAGTTCAAAATATAATTCATTAGGTTTTAATTAGCTTAATCTGATTTCCTTTTGATTTATAGATAGAATTGATCAATGCAACTGATTTTTTGGCCTGATCAATAGTCACTTTTGGGTCTCTGTCATGGACAACGGCATGCATCATATCAATGATTAGGGCAATATGAAATTGATCTGTGATCGCCATAGGGTCAGATGCACCACTTCCATGTTCATTATTCAATATACTCAATTCCTGTTGGATACTGGTCACGGTGGTGGAGGTAATTTCCCCTCCACTGAAGGTTATATTACCCATGGTCCCATAAATGCTTATCGACTCTGGTTCTCCAGGATATAGGGCCGTACCTCCAGACAAGGTTCCAAGTGCGCCACTTTTGAACTTCATACTAGCCACTGCCACATCTTCCCCCTCGATCTCGTGATTTAAAGTGTCTACAAACCCACTGATTTCACTTACTTCACCCATTAAATCGAGCATTAGGTCGATGGTATGGATCCCTTGGTTGATCAAAGCAGCACCTCCATCTAAGGTATTGGTGCCACGCCACGAATCTTCATAATAACTCGGAGGACGATACCAATTAATACTGATTTGACTTAACAAAATTTTTCCCAGAGTCCCTGACCTAATATAGGATTTGAGTTTTTTGTATTCTGGATTTTCACGATTTTGAAATACGCAACCCAATCGGATCCCCGAGGATTTTATTGTTGCTGCAATTTGGTCGATTTTTTCGACAGTAGTCTCCAAAGGTTTTTCACAGAGGACGTGTTTTCCAGCTTTTGCAATTTTAGCAATGGTAACTCCGTGTAATCCACTTTCATTGCATACACAAATAATATCAATATCGGGGTGGGATAGTAGTTTCTCAATATCCCAAAAAACAGGACAATTAAAATCTTGAACCACTTGATTGGCTCTGGTTTCAGTTTTACTTAATACCCCTATGAGGTGAGCGTTGTCAATTTTTTCAATACAGTTTGCATGAAATTTGGCAATATTGCCAGTGCCTATGATTCCAAACCCCAGATTTCTTTCCATTTTTTTATTAATCAGACATACTTGTTGGAAGTAAATCTTCAGCTGTTCCCCAATCGTAGTTGGGTTCTTCGCCCAAAACATATTCCAATGATCCTCCATTAACTAAATCCTTGTGATGAAACCAAGATTTATTCAGCAATTTTCCGTTTAATTTAACACTTTGAATGTACTTGTTTTTGGAGTCGTTATTCTGGGTGTCGATTGTAAAGCCTCCTCCCTTATAGTAATCCTGATCCAAATGGATTATTATTTGGTCAAATATTGGACTAGACAAATCATAGGTTGGGTTAATATCTGCTCCTCCTTTCATTTCAAAGAGTCCCATCTTCATCAATACCGAAAGTGCTCCCATGAGTCCCTGGTCTTCATCTCCACTGTATCCATTTTGGGGGTCGTTGTCGCTGTACACCTCTTCAATTACATCTCTTACCCATTTTTGGGTGAGCCATGGCTGTCCTAAATAATTGAATATGAAGCCCGTTTGCATAGACGGCTGATTTCCATAATTGATATATGCTCTTCTGCGTTCGCTTGCAACAAATTCATCACCACGGTGGTTATGGGCAACAAACCCATGCTGTTCGGCTATTAAAAAAGATTGGTTCAATCTCTTCGCTGCGATTTCCTTCCCTCCCATTAGATCGGCAAGTCCAGCCAGATCATGTGGAACAAACCAAGTAGCAGCAGCAGCAGTAGCTTCTACAAAACCAGATCCCAAAGGGTGCTTGTAATCGTTTTCATAAACCAAGGGGTCGAAAGGGGTTACCCATTTGCCCTCTATGGTTCGGCCTCTCATCCATCCTGACTCAGGGTCATAGATATTTCGGTAGTTTGCGGCTCTTTTTTCTAGCATTTCGTGGTCGTCCTTTTTATTTAACGCCTTAGCCATTTGCGCCAAAGTCCAATCCTGGTATGCGTATTCCATAGTTACCCCTGGACCACACTGGTGAAAGCCATATTGTTTGTCGTATAGGGGAAAGGGTACATAACCCTTGTCAATATAGTATTCAATACCTCCCCCTTTGTTGGTGTAATGTTCATAACCTACTTTACTCATGATTCCTCCTGGGAGTGCATTTTTAAGCATACCCTTATAGGCTTTTTCAATATCAAATCCTCTAATGCCCTTCATATAGGCACTAACAATAAAGGGAGTAGTCGAGGCTCCCGTCATTACATAGGTATAATTCCCGCCAGAGGGACCTCTTGGAATCAAGCCTCCGTCTTCGTACATCAACAGCATAGAATTGATAAATTCCTCAGATATTCTAGGGTAGACCAAATGCCAGAGGGTGTTGAGGGTCCATTGGGCGCCCCAAAAAGAATCGGAATTGTAATGATTGAACTTAGGCTTTCCATTTCCATTCAGGGGAATTTGGCCAATGCGTTGTTTTTCTCCTGTCATATCACTGTACTTACCGTTGACATCACTGATGATCCTTCTGCCTTGTAAAGCATGCCACAAATCGGTATAAAACCTGATTTGCTGGTCTTTGGTATTTCCTTTAATTTGTATTCGACTCAGGTAATCGTTCCATTGATTTTTGGAGTCTTGAACCACTGTTTCAAAGTCCCAATGGTTCAATTCTGTTTTGAGGTTGAGTTCGGCCTGTTCTATACTCACATAGGAGATGCCTACTTTCATCATGATCTGTTCTCCCTCTTTGGTTTTGAAAACAGGATATACCCCTCCATTCTCGCCATTAAATTTTTTCACTTTACCCAATAACTTTTTATCCTGAAAAGCGTATAAATCATCAAAAGGGCGGTCAAAATGAATGCTAAAAAAAACTTTAGTGGATTTAGGCCTTCTTATTGTTTTTTCCATAACAGCATAACCTTCAAGTTTTTTATTTGAAACTTTTTTTACATATCCGCTTTCTGTTCCGCTGGGACCCAGTTGTGCAGAGAGATCCAAAATGACAGCACTTTGGTCGGATTTTGGAAAGGTGTATCGGTGAAAACCTACTCGAACGGTGGAGGTCAATTCAGCTTTGACGTTGTAATCGTCTAAAACAACCATATGATACCCCGGCTCTACTGTTTCCCTATCATGGGAATAGGCTGATCCATATGCCTTGGGTCCTAAATGGGCTTTTATAGTACCAGTGGTCGGCAACACGGGAATCCCCGACAATTGCCAAGCGTGGATATGGCTAAAGAAGTTGATGGTTTTTTGGTTGTAACGATATCCTGATTCCCAAGCCCCTGCTGTTCCCATATCAGGGCTCAAATTGACCATTCCAAAAGGTCGCGTGGCAGAGGAAAAAAAGAACCATCTGGAATTGGCTGAGTCCAATAGTGGATTGACTAAATCAACTGGAAGTTGGCCATAAACCAATGTTCCAAACAGTAAAATAATGAGTTTTATTTTTTTCATTTAAATTTTTAGGTTAATGTTTGAGAGAGTATGTAATTTTTTTCATTGACTTTTAATCCAAAACCAGGTTTAAGATTAACTCCTACTTTTCCTTGTACATTGAGATGTGTCGACTTTTGTTCAATGCACTTTAAAAAGGCATCTTTTTTTTGAGGCTTTTCCCTGACCTCTAGCCAAGAAGCTTCATTTCCAATGGCCAATCGTTTCAAATTAGGGGTTTGATAATAGTCACTTTTGGAACGGGGTTCTGAAGGATCTGCCCGGAAGGAGATTCCTACCCAACTTTGATTATCTGTGAGAACAATAATGAAGTTAGGTTTTTTTTTGATTTCTTTTTGAGCATTACTCGATGAAAAATAGAAAAATGATAGTATGGTCAGTACTCTTAATGGAATGGAATTTCTAAAAAAATAGTTCATAGAGTAATCTAATCTGTTTTTTCGTGTGCGGACACTTTGACAAATATAATTTATATTTTGACTATTTATTAATTTGAATTCTATTTTAAAAATCTTTTATTTTAAAATAGGAATCCACGATCTATATCAATTATAACTGCCCTGTCTTCCAGGTAGCAGATAAGCCACGATATCCTTGATTACATAAAAGTAAAACCAAAGCCCATAGCATTGTTTGGCTTGTGATTGTTCACTCAAGGCTTTGGGTTTTTATTACTTTCAACGGATTTTTTGTTATCAATTCAAGAGTTTGTTCCTCCAATATTTTTATATTATTGTAGAAGCAATTATTCAATAACATCATAAAGAACTTTAAAGATCATTTACAGTAGAAGCCAGTCCTCCAGCAGGATTACAAAAAGTTACTTTTTGAGTATAGGGTGATTTACCAACGGGTTGTATTACACTATATCCGCCTTGTTTGTTGATTGCGTATCCCCTTGTAAATCGATCCTATGGTCGTTTACTGTAATATAAAATGTATCGGGTATTTTGGCATTAGAGTTTTTTTTCTTTTGAGTTTGGAGATCCAAACCGATGGTCAAAGTCTAAAGTAAAAAGAGTAGAAAGCATATTTCATCTCTGAAATAAATTTTTCTTACCCTCAAAACAATAATTCTAAATCGGGATTTAAAAGATAAAAGTTTACCAGTTTTCTTGGATGACGTTTTTCATCTCAGATTGATCTGTAATTGCATCACCATAATCCTCTCTCAATTGAATCAAATCCTTTTTTAATTTTTGTATGGTGGTATTGAAAGTAGGATTATTATATTCATTTTTGAGTTCGAAGGGGTCACTTTCCAAGTCATAGAACTCCCAGGATGGTTGGCTAGCTTCATTGGTGTAAGTGCCCTTCATACCCAATGATAGTCCATAATAAAATATGAGTTTGTGTCGGTCTGTTCGTATGCCCATATGAGCAGGTCGATTGAGAGAATGAGCATAATAGCGATAATACATTTTATTCCGCCAATCTTTAGGGGTTTCCATCAGGAGGTTTTTTCGGAAACTTTTTCCCTGGAAACCATCAGGTTGGGGAATGTTGGTATAGTCCAGAAGTAACGAAGGGAAGTCGATGTTGAGAATTATGTCCTTTATTCTTTTTCCAGCAGGTATCTCTTTTGGATAACGAATGACAAAAGGCATCCGGGCAGATTCTTCTAAAAACATTCTTTTGTCAAACATACCGTGTTCCCCTAGGAAATATCCTTGATCTGCAGTATAAATTATTATGGTGTTTTCGGTCAAACCATTCTCATCCAAATAAGTCAACATTTTTCCAATATTGTCATCAATAGCGGCAGCAGATTTCAAAAAGTCTTTAACGAATTTTTGATAGGTTTTTTTTCTAGCTTGAACCGCATCCAAACCCTCGGTATCGAAAGGCAAACCTGGATAATTCCCTTTATTGTTGACTGAAGCTTGCCGCCACCTTTCTGCCATTATTTCTAACATTTGTCCATCAAAGCTTCTGCCAGATTCCTCAGGGTCAAAGTCGAGTAATGAATTGGGCTCAGGAAGGGTGTCATTTTCAAACAAATTTTTGAATCGCTCCGGATAGTCAAAAGGTTCGTGGGTCGCTTTGAAGTGGGTCATCAACATAAATGGCTTTTTTTTGTCTCTTTTGTCCAACCATTTGAGTGACTCCTCCATAATTACATCAGAAGAAAATCCTTTATATTCCTTACCTCCTTTATTACCAAATTCCCAATTGTCTTTGTTTTTTAAAATGGGATTATTGTACCTCCCCTGTCCAGGTAATATATTGAAATAATCAAAACCAGAGGGTTTATCCTTTAGGTGCCACTTACCTACAATAGCAGTCTGATAACCCGATTTTTGAATCAGTTTGGCTACATTTTCCCTCTTGGGATCAAGGGCATCGGTAAGGTTATAGACATGATTTATATGACTGTATTGACCGGTGAGAATGGAAGCTCGACTGGGTACACAGATGGAGTTTGTACAAAAGGCATTGTCCAAAACCACACCCTCTTCTGCAAGTCTCTTGATGTTTTTATTTACTGCGTATTGTTCTAATACACCTCCATAAATTCCCCATGCTTGACTGGTATGATCGTCTGACATGACAAAAATTATATTGGGAGATTGTTCAGATTTTTGGGAACTAGAAGTACTGCAACTGACTAATAGTAAGGATATAATAAAGCTTATTTTAAAATTCAAATGATATTTTTTTATTAGAGTTCAAATATTAAGTTTTGTTTAGATTTGAGTTTTATGACGTAATATTATAAATAGATATCAATACCAAATTTAACTTTTTTAGTCAACTGTCGATATTAACGATTGTTTAATTTTTCCAATAGCAACTGTCTAGTAACAGTCAAAATTGCTTATAAATTTTATGATTTTGTTGGGTTGGAAAGTGAAAAAGGGAAGGGTAAAAGCTCACATTGCCAATAAGAATGATTAGTTATATTTCCAACGCAGTCCAAGGAAAAACCGAATGCCTTGATTAGAGGCGTATACATAAGAGGGATCAAACGTTAAGGCATATGGGTTATTTGTTGTGGCTAAAACACTTCCTGAGTCATCAAAATTTACTCGACGGTCAAAAGGGTCAAAAGCACGCGCAATACTGTTTTTGGGAGGTGTAAAGTTTAAGATGTTTTTGATGCCTCCATAGGATTCTATGGTATTATTCCAACTTTTTGTGAGTTGAAGATTGATAATACTAAAAGGAGTTGAAATATCGGCCCTTGGGTCGAATTCTCCCAATGTGGGTAATTTTAATGCTCCCACTGTTGTTCCTGTTAAATCCAAAGTGAGATTGTTAGCCCTCCATTTTTTTTCAAGTTTCCATACGCCTTGAAAGCGTTCTGTAAGATAGGGTGTTGTTTTTGTTCCGTTTTCCTCAGCAAAAGTATCTATGAATGTTGCCCCTAGATTGATTCTTAGTCCACCACTTGCCAGTAAATTGGCGTTTATGGAAATCCCATTGGAAACTGATTTACCACTCAGGTTGTTGTAAATGATTTTATTGGGATCTGTATCGTAATCGGGAATGATTTTATTGGAGAAGTGGGTTTTGAATAGACTGAGATCTAAGTCGATAATCAACCCTTGCTCAAGGTAAAATTTTTGAATATAATTAAGATTAGTATTCCACGATTTTTCGGGGTCTAGGTCACCTAAAAAAACAACTTCACGTGCTCCTGTCAGGGCAGCATGGTCTTCTGTAAAAACCTGAGCTACCCGATAACCTGTTCCAGCGCTGAATCTAAGGATAGTGCTTTTGTCACCGTTATTGACTTTGTAGTTCAAGCGAGGCGTGAGTATGTTTCCATGAATTGAATTTTGATCATATCGGAGACCTAAGAGTAGTTTATTATTGGCATTGAAATTGATTTGATTCTGAATGAATACTCCTGGTAAGTGCGTCGTGTGGGCTTTGTTTCGATCTAATAATACTTTGGTGTCGTCATGGTAATAGGATAATCTATAGGCTATTCCAATTAGTAATTCATTTTTTTTAATGTTTTTATTCCATACAAGCTGACCAAAACCTATGGTTTGATCTGCGTTAAAAAGTGTTGTCCCGTAAACTGAATTGTGATTGTGGTCGTTGAAGCTGAATTGGAAAGAGAGGTTGTTGTTGAATTTGTGATTTCCAAAAAGTTCGAATCTACTGGTGTAAATACTTTCTCCATATATCTGACTCCCACCCCTGTGTTTGGGCCTCCAACCCATTTGTCCTCCCCAGCGATCTTCATAAACAAAACGGCTGGCTATCGAAAATTTACGACCAAAAGTAAATTTGTTAAAAATAGAGATTCGATCTTGTAGGGTCAAGTCTGTGAATCCATCTCCGTTATTGTCTATCGGATTTGAATAGTTGAAGTAGTTTAGGCCGAATAGGCCCTTAACTTTTTTTGAAAGTGCATATTTGTATCCCAAATCTGTATTTATTTCACCCCATCCAGACAAAAAAGAATCTATAGAGAAACTAGAGGTGTTTTCAGGTAATTTTGTAATCAAATTGATGACACCTCCAATCGCCTCAGAACCGTATAGGGTAGAGGCAGGTCCTTTTACAATTTCTATACGTTCAATCAAGGATTGAGGTATCCCTGATAACCCATATACGGTTGACAAGCCACTTACAATTGGCAAACCATCTATTAGAACCATGGTATAACTTCCCTCTTGACCGTTGATGTGAATATCGCCTGTATTACAAACGTTACAATTCAATTGCGGTCTAATTCCATTTACATTTTCAAGGGCTTCAAAAATCGAAGGGGTTGGGTTGGCCCTAAAGAAGGTGTGATTGTAAACTTCAACAGGAACAGGGCTGTCCAGTTTAGAAACAGGTTTTAGCGTACCTGAAATAACAATTTCTTCCAGAGAATCCTCCAGCTCTAATTCAATAATTCCCAGATCATTGGTATTACTTACAATCTTTTTTATCTGTGTTTTGTGACCCAAATAGGAGATAAGCAATTTAGGGTTTTTTATATTTGAGAAGTAAATTGAGAATTGGCCATTTATGTCGGTGGTTACCCCAGTGTTTGATCCTTTCACATAAACGAAAGCAGATGAAAGGGGTTGCCCTTCGGAATAGACCTTGCCCCTGACAAAAAAATCTTGGGCAGAGACCAGTTGAAAGTTTAATAAAATAAAAATTAAATTGAAACGCATTTAATAGTTTTATACCGCAAAACTAATTTAATAGTTTTGCACTGCAAAACATATTTATGAAAAAAACAATAGAGAAGGAGAATTACCTTAAAACCATTTATAAAATGAATGAAAAAGGACAATCTGTAACGGTCACTTCGCTCAGTCAATATTTTTGTGTTAGCAAGTCAACAGTGTCCAATATGATCAAGAAGTTGGTGGTGATGGAGTGGGTTGACACCAAGCCCTACCAGCCGATTCTTTTGACTGTTTTTGGAAAAGAAAAAGCCGCCGAAATTATTTACAAACACCGATTGATAGAACTTTATTTGGTCGAAAAAATGGGTTTTGATTTGGATGAAGTACATGAGATTGCTGAAGAAATTGAACACATCAAAAATGCTAATTTTTTCAAACGCATTCAAGAGATATTGGGAGATCGTGATGTTGATCCCCATGGATCTGTTATCCCAAAACACAACTATTAATGGTTGTCTTAATTTTTAAAATTGATTTTTTCGTTTTTAAAGATCAATAAGAAAAGCACAAAAATACCAAGGGCAAATAGGGCAGGAAATTTCCAGATCATATTCCAATCGTGCATGCCTGACTCTAATATAAAAATATCTGAAATTTTTCCTGCTATCCAAAAACCAATAAGCATTCCTATGCCGTAAGTGGCCAATGTTATTAATCCTTGCGCAGCACTTTTTACTTTTTCACCAGCTTTGAAGTCGGTGTATATCTGACCCGAAACAAAGAAAAAATCATAGCAAATTCCGTGTAACAAAATTCCTGTGATGAGCATAAAAGTTTTTTCTCCTACATCGCCATAAGCAAATAATAGATAGCGTACTACCCAAGCCACCATACCCACCAAAATAGTATTTTTAAAACCGAAACGCGAAAAAAACAGGGGAAGTAAAAGCATAAATAATACTTCACTAGCTTGTCCCAATGACATTTTAGCTGTGGGGTTGTCCATTCCCAATTCTACTAAAAATGGATTGGCCTGTTGATAGTAAAATGCCAATGGAATACAGATCAAAATGGAGGCAATAAAGAACAAAAGAAAATTCCGATCGTTTAATAACTTGAGGGCATCCCCTCCCAATGCGTTTTTTAAAGAAAAATTTCTCTGATCATTTTTGTAGGGGGGTGTTTTGGGGAGACTAAAGCAGAAAACGCCGAGCAAAAGGGAGGCAATGGCCACCATTTTAAAAGTGTTGGATAATGCCCCTTCAGCAATTGAATCTTGTGCATCCCAACCAAAAACATAACTGATAACGATACCTGAAATGATCCAGCCAATGGTACCGAAAGTTCGAATCAACGGGAATTCTGCAGCAGTGTCCTTCATTTGATTGAAGGAAACGGAGTTTACCAAAGCAAGGGTCGGCATATAAAGAATCATATAACCAAATACATAGGGATAAAAAACTGAAAAGTTTTTTGTTTCGGACATGAGGTATAGTAATCCAAAACCCAGAAGGTGTAAAACGCCTAATATTCTTTCAGCATTAAAGTATCGATCGGCGATTAGTCCGATAAAAACAGGTGCAATAATCGCTCCCCAAGATTGGGTTGAAAAGGCCATGGCAATTTGACTTCCAGTGGCACTAAGATTATTCCCCAAAAAGGTCCCTAAAGTTACAAACCAACCTCCCCAAATAAAAAATTGAAGGAACATCATAAATGAGAGTTTAAACTTGATGTATGATTTCATGTTTTATAATGATTATTTGTTATTTAAATGTTTTCAAGGGTTTGGGTCGTTCTGTTTCTTTTTCCATGTCATAGGGGAGTTGCCATATATTACCCTCTAAATTTCCGAAAAATAATTCTGATTTACCAAATTGGTGGGCATGACCACTGGCCCAGAAAAAAACAAATGGGGATTTAAAAATTTCAGACTTCCTAACATAAGAATGATTCACAAGGCTATTTTGGGTAAGGTCTTTTTCTTTACTCCAATTTTTCCCCAAATCGTTGGATGTCCATAGTTGTAGTTCTCCTCCTACACCCCATTTTTGGGGGCCTATAGCAGTAGGCCCTATCAGATATAGCTTTTCCCCCTGAAACAATAAACTCCCCATATCATAGTTGTGGTCTGAAGTAGTAATTATATGTGTCATCCATTCGTCCCCATTCCATCGGGTAATACACCATTCGTAAGGACTGCTTTTTGGCCCAGGTTCATGCCCGTTACTTCTAATGTAAAGACAGATGGGATTTCCCTGGGGATCATAGGTCATGTCTTTGAGATAGATGTTTTTTTCGAGTTCGGCATAGTCCACCACCTTTGAGGGTGAATTTATGTCTGTAACAGGAATTTCAATGAGCTGGTTGTCGACTGTAGACCATGTATCTCCCTTTTCTCTGGTCTGCAGATAAAAAAGATCTGTTCTTTGATCAACCTTACCATTGGGATGACGGTTGAAAAAAGTCCCTATTTTTTTTTCATTGAAGTGGGCACTCACTTGATAATGACCCGATTTTTCTCCTTTTTTTTCGGGGATAGCTGCCAGCATTTTATCGGTTGATCCATCTTTTCCATTTACACTTTTTTCAAAATACAATTGCCTGACCCCAGTATATTTAGTAAAAAAATTAAAATATCCCGATCCCATTTTTTTGGGCTGAGGGTAGGTCATTTCTTCAGTGGATATTTTTCTGAAACCATCGATACTATATGGATTTTTACTTTTGTATTTGAACCCCATCCGTTTTCTTCCTCTACCACTCACAAAAACCCAAATGTACCCCTGATCATCAATTAAAATGGAGGGATTGTCGTGAGGATCGCTTACTCCCATTTTATCACAGACTACTATTGGTTGAGAAACCAAGCCTGACCCGTGGTCATATTCCCCAATCATACAAAGCAGGTGTTTGCTATCCGCTGATTTTGTCCCTCCATAAACAAAAAAAGTTTTGTTAACTGCATCCGCATATATTGCCAAAGGATGGTGCTTGGCAGTATAGGTTCCCAGTGCGCCAGAATATTTGTCTCCGTATTCGTATTTCTGATTGAGTTCAAACCATATGGGTCTGTAACCGGGTATTCTTTTGTTTTCCAAAGACTGACTATAGCCTATTGAAATAAATAAAAAGCTTGCAAAAACTACTTTTATGTTTTGTTTCATAAGGTTCTTATATATTACATTCCAATAATCTCTGTTAATTACAGTGCTCTTTTTTCACATTCTATGGTGAAATAAGGAACTCATAATTTCCATTTTTTAAATTGATTTCTCCATCTTTTATGTCTTCCTTATAGTTGGAATTTAAAAATTCTTGACCTTCAATAATAGTAATTTTTTGATGCGGCTTTTTGATTAAAACTACTTGGGCGATGCTTCTTTTTGGTACACTGATTTTATAACGATAGCTATCTTCTTTTTCTTTAATCCAATCGGATATGATTTTTCCCGTGGGTGCAGTATAAGAAGTGGACACGCTGTCCAGTCCCATAGGGGTATGGGGTTTTATATAAAACCTTTCAAATCCTGGGTAGTTTGGATCAGGTCGGATGCCTCCAAGCCAACGGTAAAACCATTCGGTCACTGATCCAAACATGGGATGTGAATTAGAGTAAATATCATCGCTTTCTTTCCATGTTTCCCATAGGGTTGTTGCTCCTTGTTCTACCATATGCCCCCAACCTGGATAGTCGATACTGTTGACTATGTCAAAGGTAATTTGTGGAGATAGGTATTGAGAGATGGCCTCTAAAGCAAAAGGAGTCCCAAAAATACCTGTGGTCAAATGCTGTGAGGGAGCTTTCTGAAGTGCCATCAGCAAAGAATCTTTTGCCGCTTGGATTTGATCCTTTGGAATGATTTCGTGATAGAGCAAGGCAGAAAATAGGGTTTGTCGGTTGATTGTTCCTTTAATGCTTTTGTCCCAAAATTTCTCTCGAAGTTTCTGTTCCAATACTGATGACAATTGCTCGTACTTAACTTTTTGTTTTTCATCCTGCATCAGATCAGCAAATGTCTTCATGACTCTTGCTGATTGGAGATAATGCAGAGTGCCAATCAGTTCTACTGGAACGGGAGTCAAGGACTCGTGATCGCTCAAACCTGAATGTACTATTCCCTCTGGGTGCAGCCGAGCGACTTTGTCCATCCACTGGTTGTTCAAGGCATACATTTCTTTGACAGATTCCAAGTCTTTATAAAATAGGTAGTTTTGGTATTGAGTGATTAAAAAAGCAGATTCCCAACTGATACCACAATATTGAATACCGACACTTGGTGCGGTATCGACAAAGGTGGAATCGTTAATGGCATCCACCCAGTCATATATTGTTTTTTTGTAAAACGATTGCATATCAAAGTTGTAAATAAAAGAAGTACTGGTGGCATTGAGATCGCCACCATATCCAAACTTTTCTCTGGCGGGACAATCGGATTGTACCCCCACAAGGTTGGCCAAAAAAGTTCTTCTTACAGTGTTTTGAATTTCATTCAGCAGTGGGGAGGAAGAGGTGAAATTGTTTTTCTGTCCTACTGGGGTGTGAATGGACAGCCCAATGATTTGGTCAATTGTCGGTTTTGCCTTCAATCCGTCTATTTCCATATACCGATAGGCATGATAGGTAAATTCTGGTCTGAACCAAACGGGGTTTTTATCCCCAATAGTATAACTATCGGTTTGCCAAGCGATGTCTGGAGCACCGGGACCTCCAACCCCTCGCTTTTTTATTTGACCTGTAACGGCTGTCATGGGATTTAAGGTTCCATCTTTATAGATACGTTCCCCAAACCTAAAGTTAATTTTATCTCCCCTTTGCCCTCGCAATTCAATGGCATAGGTGCCTGTAAAATTTTCACCCATATCGATGATCCACTTTCCATTTTTGTCGGCGTAAATTTTTTTGGGCTTGATTTGTCTGTTTATTTTAATGGGAGGTAAAAAAGCTTTTTGTAGTTGGCCTCCAGGAGCTTGGGTGATTTGTGACTTTTCCCATTGTGTGTCGTCAAAACTGGCTAGGTTCCACCCTGGGATTTCTTTTCGTGCATCATAGTGGGTTCCCAAATAAACACTATTCCTAACAATGGGCCCATAGCTGTATTTCCATGAGGTGTCAGAAACGATTTCTTCTATATCATCGTTTTGATGGGTGATAATTATTTTTGCGATAAAACGTGGTTTCCCCACTGTAACCCTTTCCCTTAAATTGATTCTTCCCCACATTTTTAATGGAAGGGGATTAAAAAAACCGTTACCCAAGACCACCCCCAAACAGTTATTCCCCTCAGTTAGTTGGGAAATGATGTCATATTCATTGAAGTATATTCTTTTGCTGTAGTCTGTCCATGTGGGATCTAAAATATTATTCTCTAGCTCGGAATTATTGACAAAGGCTTTGTAGTATCCTGCTGCCGTAATATGTAAAGTAGCTTTTTTGGGAGGAGCTTTTAAATAAAAAGATTTTCTAAACAGTGGTGCTGGATCCTCCAAATAGAAGAGAGAATCTGACAAGGGTAAATCTTTGTTGTCCTGTATCCATTTCGCTTTTTTATTTTGATTAAAAACAACCGTTTCGTAATTGTCAACCCTATGTTGACAATGTATAAAGGATAAGAGAATGAGATGCAAACAAACAACCCTCAGTAAACGCATGCTTAAGTCATAATGATTAAAATGTCTTTCAATTTAAATATTTATCGAAGAATTCCCAATTCTTGTCAGTACTTGGTTTAAAAAAACAGTTGGGATATTATTACATTTATATATAATTTTCTTTTTAATAGAGTCAAAAGACAATAAAATGTTGTGTACAATTCTAATAATGGGTGGAAGAGGAAGGAAGATATACTCTCTACTGATCATTTGTTTATTTTTTTCTTGTCAAGAGGAAATCTATTTTGACAATGCCTATTGCATACAAAATGTGAATGTTGTAGACCCCATAGAGGGATTAATGGAAGAGATGACTGTTGTAGTCAAAGAGAATAAGATTTTGCAAATTGTAAAACAAGAGGATTTGAGATTGTCACGAAAGAACAATATCATTGACGGAAGTCACAAGTACTTGATTCCGGGTTTTTGGGACAGTCACGTTCACTTTTATTTTGATCGTGAATTGGCATTGCATATGCCTGAGTTATTCCTCAGTTCGGGTATAACAAGTGTGCGGGATACAGGAGGGGCGTTTTGGTATGTAGACAGCATCCGACAAAATGCATTGAATCATCCTAAAACCCACCCTAGGGTAAAAATTGCGGGTCCTTTAATTGATGGAAATTTCAATGTTTACAATGGTTCTGTTCTACCTGAACTCTCTATCCGGACTCAAACGGTTTCAGAGAGTATTGCCGAAACAGAGCGATTGGTGGCGCAAGGGGTTGATTTTCTCAAAGCTTATGAGATGTTGAGTCCAGCACAGTTTGAAGCCATAGCTGGTATAGCCAAGCGTGAAAATCTTCGTTTGGCGGGTCATGTCCCGCTTAGCATGGAAATTACCCGTGCAATTGCATTGGGATTGAATAGCTTAGAACACATTAAAAACCTTGAGTTGGAAGCGGTAAAAAACAGCGATTCAATGTTGCTGGAGAGAAGAAAAATGTTGAAAAATCAGGCTTATCTTCCCGGTAGGGAATTGAGGGGAAATATTCACCAGGTACAAAAGCAATTTGCGGTTGATCATTTAGCGTTGGAGGCTTACCATTCAATTTTGGATAGCATTAAAAAATACGAGGCTTATCAAGTACCTACATTATCTATTTATAAGGTACCGATCTATAAAATTTTTAGGGAGCCTTTTTGGCAGAAGAGTTTTAAGTTACTTCCCAATAAGACGATGAAAGAATGGGAAAAAAGAGTTGCCGCATCCAATGATAATATAAACCCTGACCAAAAAAAATTTTCCGACTGGATACAATTTACAACGGGAGAAATGGCAAAAGTAGAAATTCCACTGATGGCGGGTACTGATACCCCACTGGGGTATTTAACTCCCGGATTCAGCCTTCATTACGAATTGGAACTTATGGTAGAAAGTGGACTGACTGAACTTCAGTCCCTGAGAACTGCCACACTTCAACCCGCAAAATATTTTAGAATGGAAGATTCGTTGGGCTTGATTAAAAAAGACTATATAGCAGATCTTATTCTATTAAATAAAAATCCATTAGAGGATATTGGACATACCAAAGACATCCATGCGGTTATCAAGGATGGTAATTTTTTGGATAGAAATACTTTGGATGAAATCCAAAAAGAAATTTCGGCAGGGGTTGTCGTTTCCGCTTTGGGTCGATAGGTATCTCTTCTTCATTCATTTACCAAAAAGCATGATTTTAGCGGTAAATAAAAAAATATGATGTAATCAAGTCAATATTTTGATTTTGGTAAAACGAACACATGGTAAACCAGCTAAAGATATTCGTTTGACCTATGGACTAAAAACTTACCTAACCTTCCGAATAGGGTAAAAAACAAGGCGGTAAAGTTTACTTTACCGCCTTTTCGATATTTGAAACTTAATTACTCTTTTTCCCAATTTATTGTCTGGAGGTCTTCATCATCTTCTATAGTCATTGTCCATCCCTCATTAGAAATCTGAGTGATAGATACCACAAAAATTTCTCCTTCTGGATCAGTCACCTTTAGACTTGTTTCATCACTAGATAATGACCATTCTCCAGCCTCAATATAAATGGGTGTGTTTTGGGCCAACTCCATAAACAGATAGGTACCAAAAGTTGAAAGTTCTAATATTAGTTCATCAGCAGGTATGCAATTTTCATCAATATATTCAGTTTCTTCACCTGTTTCATAATTATAATCATATTCTATACAAGAATCTAAGAAGAAATCTTCTAAAGTATTACCATAAAGATCACTATAACTTTTAGCAGAATATTTACCAACAATTTTGTAATGAGTAGAATCTTCATCAGCTTCGAGTGTTCCCTCCATGGGTTCGTCTTTTTCGGCAGAGTAGCTTTGACTCAAATTATTGGTACAAGGAAAAAAATCATCCAGATTCATTAGAAAAGTAAAAGTGAAATCAATTTCAAGTTCTCCATTATTTTCTTCCACTACGATGTCGGTGATTTCTGCTAATTCAAAACTAACACCCTCAAAATAAGTGCTCAATTGAACTGAAACTACCTTATTGTCAACTTCTTCAAAATCATAGGTACCATAGATTTGATGTCTTTGAGAATTGGCATCAGATAACTTGATTAAGTAACTTTCGTCAGTAAATTCCAAAGATTCAAAAGAGCATTCTGATCTTAAAGCAGATTTTGCACTAGAACCATAAGAACCTAAATTCCACTTACCAAAAATGGTTTTTTTGGCTTCTTAAGGAGTTTGTTCCGCTACATCTCCTGTGGCATAAATATTTGTAATGGCAGAGTTAGCCATTCTGAGATCTTCAGTAGTCTCTGAGCTATCGTCAACCTTATCTTTGCTACACGAAAATGCTAATACACTGAATATCAGTGATGCAAAATGTTTTTTCATTAAAATAATTTTAAATAAATATAGTTAATATTTATTGAATTAATTTAAACCCATTCTATTTGCGAATTGGGTAATTTAATTAATAATATAATTATTGTTTTGTAGATTTATGACACTTGTAATGGGTAAATCTTTACAGAACAATGAACAGTAATGGGAAAAAATATAATGTGGCTGGGTTAGGTGAGGTTTTGTGGGACCTTTTTCCCGATGCTGAAAAATTAGGAGGCGCTCCTGCCAACTTTTGTTCACATGCACAACAATTGGGTGCTAAAAGCTTTATTTTGAGTAGTGTCGGGGAGGATGTTTTGGGAAAAAAAGCCACTGCACTACTTCAACAATCCAAAATTGATACCACAGGTCTTCAGATCAACAAACATTTTCCCACAGGTCGCGTCAGGGTCGAATTAGATTCTAATGGGAATCCCGATTACACCATTGAGGACAATGTAGCTTGGGACCACATAAAAATTAATTTTTCCCAAAAAAAAATTGCCCAACAACTCGATGCCCTTTGTTTTGGTACTTTGGCGCAAAGAAATCCTGATTCCCAAAAATCCATATTTAAAATAATAGCAACTACTCCTCCTAATTGCCTCAGGGTATTTGATGTCAATTTTAGAAAAAATTTCTACGATTTTCCGATGGTAAGACAAAGTCTAAATTTGGCCAATATTGTAAAAATGAATCAACAAGAATTTACAGAAATAGTAGAAATGTTCTCTCTGCCTAAAAATCACAAAAAAGGATTAGATTCTCTGATCAAAAAATTTCAACTCAAAATGTGTATCCTTACCTTGGGAGATAAAGGCGCTATAATGGCTACTAAAAAAGAATACAGTTGCATTGTTCCAATTAAAACCATTAAGGTTTTAAGCACTGTTGGAGCAGGGGATTCCTTTACTGCCGCAGCAATTATGGGTTGGCTCAACAAAAAACCTTTGGATCAAATTAATCAAGAAGCTTCCCGTTTAGCAGCCTATGTCTGTGGTCAACTAGAAGCAGTTCCCTCAATAATACATTAAAAATGAAAAAAAATTATCTGGTACTTCTATATTTTGTAATGATATCAATTGGTTGTCAACCAAAAGATGAAAGCATCCCTCCCAATGTGATATTGATCATTACAGACGATCAAGGTTATGGCGACTTGGGTATTCATAACAATCCCAATATTAATACTCCAGCGATTGACGCCTTTGCACGACAAAGCATCCGGTTTAATAATTTTCACGTTTCTCCTGTTTGCGCCCCAACCCGATCCAGTTTGATGACTGGAAGGTACTCGCTCAGAACGGGAGTTAGAGATACCTATAATGGAGGATCTATTATGGCTTCTTCCGAAGTTACCGTAGCCGAAATGCTCAAAAAAGTAAATTATACTACGGGTATTTTTGGCAAATGGCATTTGGGAGATAATTATCCCTCCCGTCCCAGCGATCAGGGATTTGATGAGTCACTCATTCACTTGGCAGGGGGGATAGGACAAGTAGGAGATTTTACCAATTATTTTAAAATGGGTACCAGTTATTTTGATCCTGTGCTTTGGCAAAATAATGAGCAAAAACCATATCAAGGCTATTGCTCCGATATTTTTACTGAAAAGGCCATCGATTTTATTGAAAAAAATAAAGATCAACCCTTCTTTTGTTACCTGTCCTTTAATGCACCCCATACACCATTGCAGGTGCCCGATCAATATTATCAGATGTACAAGGATACGGACCCAAATCAAGGAATAGATCCTGAGCTTTTGCCTAGAGTTCCCATGTCTGAAAAGAATAAAGAAGACGCCCGAAAAGTGTATGCTATGGTTACCAATATCGATGACAACCTGAATAAGCTTTTCCAGAAAGTTGAAGCTTTAGGGATAGAAGAAAATACCATTGTCATTTTTATGACCGATAATGGTCCCCAACAACCCCGATACGTTTCAGGAATGAAGGGGAGGAAATCCAGTGTATACAGAGGAGGTATTCGAGTCCCTTTCTTTATGCGCTATCCTTTAAAATATAAAGGTGATCAGGAAATGGATCAAATGACTGCTCACATTGACTTGCTTCCCACCCTTTCCCAATTGTGTGGGGCACCACTCCCCAATGATAGGAAAATGGACGGTCGAAGTTTCCTTCCAGCTCTAGAGGGTGAAACACTACCCCAACGAAGTTTTTTTTCCTATTGGACCAGAAAGTTTCCCGAAATGTATAATAACGTAGCCCTTCAAAAGGGAGATTATAAACTTGTAGGTAAAACCGATTTCGATGCCTCTATTCAACAATTCGAATTATACCATTTGAAAGAAGACCCATTTGAAAAAAATAACGTAGTCGACCAAAACATTGAAAAAACCACTTCTCTTAAAACAGAGATGGATGAACTCATTTCGGAATTAAGTACCTCACCCAATCTGGTCAATCCTCCTAGGATCAGTATAGGAACAACATATGAAAATCCAGTTTATCTGAATCGAAATGATGCTGGTGGACAAAGAGGTGTTTGGAATCAAGAGGAGGTTTATTCTTTTTGGAAGGTTGCACTACAACAAGGCAGATACAATCTAAAATTTAAATTTCTGAAAGCTTTGCCAGGAGGAGGAGATATGTTTTTAGAATTGGGCCAAAACATCAAGAAGAAATACAATCCACAAGACAAAGTGGATGAATTGGTGTGGGAGGGAGTCTCTCTGTCCGATGGGACATTTAATTTAACCCCTTTTTATAGAAATGGAAAAAAAAGTTATTTCCCTCTATGGGTTGAAATTGATAAAATGGACAAATGATTTTCCAAAAATACACCATTGTCACATTCAATAAACAAACAATCATTGCATATAACTAGTTCAGGTTTCGATTGAATTTCTACCGAAAATTAAAGAAATCGAAAGTTTTATTCTTTTGATTTGATGATCAAAACTTGGGCAGAACCTGTAGCTTTCCAAAACTCAGTATTCTTACCTACCATCACATTTGTTTCTACTTCAAAAATATTTTGTTTTCCGTTTACCCAAATGAAAAATGTATGACCACGAGTGTGAATGGTGTTTTAATCATCGGTGACATTTACTAAAGATGTTTTAGGATGGATTCTACAACTGCTTTTGACAATTCTTCACTTCCGAATTTAGAAAAATGAACATTGTAAGGCCTTTGTAATTCCTTTACCCTAGGCATTACAAAAGAATGCAGATCATTGATGAATATTTTGTGTTTTTTCATCACCCTCAGGGCAACAGAATTGTAGATTTTGTGCATCCCAGGCTTTCTTGCTGGTTTTAGTCTTTCATCAGGATAAGGGGTTGTGGTGGCAAAAACTAATTTAGCTTTTGTGTTTTTTAACTTTTTTACGATTAAGTTGAGGTTTTTCTCATATTGGACAGGAGAAGCTTGGTGAGGATCGTCAAAACTTTTACTGTTTATCCCCGTATGCGGGTCGATATGTTTGATGTCGTGCAAGCCAAAGTTGAAATGAATCAAGTCCCATTTTGTTTTCCCTATCCATTGTTCGATTTTTTCAACCCCCTTGGTCGTACCCTCACAATTCTGAAATCCACCTTCTGGCAGCATGGGTCGATGTAAATTAGCAATACCTTTCAACGCTTCTTTTACAAATGGATAGTATCCAATTGATATAGAATCTCCTATAATAAGAACGCTAGGCAACCGATTTTTAGAAGAAAAAACCTTGACTGGAAACAGCAATGAAAGGAATGCTAAAGAAGTGCCTTTCAAAAATCTCCTTCTGTTTATCACTTTTTTTTTAAAATTATTGACAATGATTCAACAAAAAAATTAATCTGCCCTAGGATATCAAGTCCCTCAATAGGGATTTAACGGCTTTAGTATTACTGATACAATAATTTGCTTGAGTTGTTTTTTTACCTACTTTAATGTTTATTGAGTGAGGGGGGAGGTCATTGAACATAAACTCATCGGTTACATCATCCCCAAAGCATAAGATAAATTCAGACTCTTTATCACCGATGATTTCAGAAACAGCACTTCCCTTGTTGAAACGTCCACCGACGATTTCAATGATTTTGTCTCCATCCATCAGGTGCAATTCGTCAGAAATCAAACTACTCAATACTGTCTTGAGTTCTACCACTCTTTCTGCAGCCAATTCAGGATCGGTTTTACGGTAGTGCCATACCAAGCTGTTTTTTTTCTCCTCGATAAAAGTTCCAGGAGTCCGATCAGTAAATGTTTCAATCAATGGAATCAGATCCTCTTTCCAGTTTTTTTGTTGGGTTTCTTTCCCAGTCCATTTCTGGTTTTTATGTTTGATGAAATAGCCGTGTTCTGCAACCAAAGTAACCGAAAGATGCCCAAACCATTTTTCTAAAAAATCTTGATCTCTACCACTTACAATGGCCAATTCGGTATGGGGGAAAACAATCAAATCTTGAATCAATTGAAGTAATTTTTCATCCGGAACAGCCCTATCTGGTTTTTGATGGTAGTCCACAAGGGTACCGTCATAATCCAAGAAAATCATTCGTTTTTTTGCCGATTTGAATTTTTTAACAAAGGTTTTTTGAATGTCTTCACTGATTTTGATCACAGACGACTCTTCGTTGCTGTGATGTTTGGTTTTTAAGGCTTTCATAAACTCGTTGGCCCAGAGTTCTACAGAGTAACGGCGAAGCCTTTTTTGCATGCTCAGATTCCTCTTTTTTTGTTCTTCAACGGGCATTTGTATTGCAGTCAATAAAGCTTCGGCCATTTGATTGAGATCAAATGGATTGACCAGTAAAGACTCATAAAGTTCTTTGGAAGCCCCTGCCATCTCACTGAGAATCAAAACACCATCTCCCTTGATCCTTGTGGCAATAAATTCTTTTGCCACCAAATTCATACCATCTCTCACAGGAGTGATCATAGCAATATCAGAAGTCATGTATAAGTCGATCAGGTCATCGAAAGCCATAGCTCGGTAATAGTACCAGATTGGTGTCCAGTTGATGGTGGCAAATTTTCCGTTTACCCTTCCTACAATTTCATCTGTTTCTTTTTTGAGTCTTTGATAGTCTGAAACACTCGATCTGGAAGGAACAGTAAGCATCACCAAACGAACCTTCTCCAAGTATTCTGGATATTTGGTCAAAAACAATTCAAAAGCTTTAATTCGGTTTACGACTCCTTTTGTATAGTCTAATCGATCTATAGAAAGAATCAGTGTTCCTTTTTCTGCTCCTTTTTTGTGTAATTCCAATTGTTTTTTAAGATCAGACTTTTCGTCTGCGACCATATCCAAATGGGTTTGAGCAGCATTGCTGAATTTTTCATAATCTATGCCCATGGGAAAGGTGTTTACCACAACCTCTCGTGTACCCAAGTTGACACGGTTAAAGGAAACCTCTTTTCTTAATATTCGCTTTACAGAACTCAAGAAATGACGTTCATAATCATAGGTGTGAAATCCGATTAGGTCAGCACCCAACATTCCTTCCAACAGAGGTTCTCTCCATGGAAATATCCTAAAAATTTCAAAAGAAGGAAAAGGGATATGCAGAAAAAATCCGATGGTAACGTCAGGAAGAACATCTTTGATCATTTTGGGGCAGAGCAATAGTTGATAATCATGAATCCAAACAGTATCTCCCTTTTCGATATTATTCAGTACTGCATCGGCAAACTTTTGATTGACCTTCTGGTAGGACTTCCATTGTTGTTCGTTGAAGACCGAAAACTCGATAAAGTAATGAAAAAGGGGCCAAAGTGACTTGTTAGAGAGGCCGTAATAAAAATCTTCAATTTCCTCATGATTTAGGGATACTGGAAAATACCCCTCTTTTTTTAGTGATTTTTTTAATGGACCCCATGTCTTTTTATCAATCACATCGTTATCGATCCCTGGCCATCCAATCCAAAGTGATTCTTGACCCTGATGAACGGAGTTCATACCCGTTGCTAGGCCACCACTGGTGGGGGTAAATTCAAAATAATTATCTAATTTTGTTACCTGTATTGGCAGTCTGTTTGATACTATTATATTTTTAGCCATAACCCTAATGAATTAAATTCACATTCGAAATTATGCATTTAAAGCAGTCTCTTCCTTCCACAGACAACTTAAATTATGGAATTATAGGAAATTGTAAGTCTTCGGCCCTTATAAATGAAGATTCCTCAATAGATTGGTGTTGTTTGCCTCAATTTGATTCCCCCTCTGTATTTGGTAAAATACTCGATGATGACAAAGGTGGTTTTTTTAAAATAGAATGTGATAATACCTACCAAATCACACAAAAGTACCTCGATAAAACCGCCATTTTGGTGACCCATTATGATAATGGAACTGACGCCTTCGAATTGATTGATTTTATGCCCCGTTTCCAAAAAGATAACAGTATTTATTATGCTCCACCCGAAATCTCCCGGATGGTAAAACATCTTAAAGGAAATCCAGTACTTAAAGTTTTGTACGATCCTAGATTAGAATACGCCAAAGGCGAAACAAAAAGTTATATAAAGGATGATTTTATCATCAGCGTGGTAGATGATGAACGTTATGACACCCTCACTCTTTATACTGATATTGACAAAACAGCTGTTCTAAATAGCGATCAAATATGTATAGAAAAAGACCACTTTTTTAAAATTTCCTACAATGAAAAGATTAAACCTTTTTCTATTGAGGAGGTTAAATTTGAATTTGAAAAAACGAAAGTTTACTGGTTAAACTGGTGTTATAAAACACCTACTTTTGACAATGCTTACAACGAGCAAATACTTAGAAGTGCTATAACCCTCAAACTACTCACCTTCGAAAAAACGGGTGCAGTTCTAGCTGCCGCCACGACCTCCCTGCCAGAAACGATTGGAGAGGTGAGAAACTGGGATTATCGTTTTTGTTGGATCAGAGATGCTTCTATGGTGATCAAGGTCATTACCAAATTAGGACATCTTAAAATTGTGAAAGAATTTATTGAATTTATTATAGATCTGATCCCAGACAAGGACGAAAAGTTACAGATTATGTATGGAATCAACGGTGAAAAAACATTGACCGAGCAAACCTTGGATCACTTGTCGGGCTATCGTGGATCAAAACCCGTAAGAATTGGCAATGCAGCTTTTATTCAAAAGCAAAACGATATTTATGGTATTTTAATGGATGCCATCCATTTTCAAATTGAAAAATACTCGGATGAGACCGATAAGCATGAGGAGCTTTGGACCATAGTTAAATCTATTGTATGGGTAGTGGAGAATAATTGGAAACAAGCGGACAAAGGAATATGGGAATTCAGAAAAGAAGACCGGCATTTTACTTTTTCCAAACTGCTTTGTTGGGTAGCGGTAGACCGTGCCATTAAGATTTCCGAGATCATTCAGTCTGGAAAATCTGCCAAAAAATGGGAAGCACTGAGAACTGAAATTTATGAGGATATCCTAGAGAATGCATGGAACGAACAAGTTCAAGCGTTTACCCAGTCCTACGGAACCCAACACTTGGATGCTTCCGTTTTATTAATGGAGCCTTATGGTTTTATTGATGCAAAAGACCCTAAATACATCAAGACCGTAAAATCCATTGAGAAAGAATTGTCTTATGAAGGTTTACTTTTCAGATATAAAAATGATGATGACTTTGGAGCGCCCAGTTCTTCATTTACCGTGTGTACTTTTTGGTTCATAAACAGTTTGTACAAAATAGGAGAAGTGGAAAAATCTAAGGCCATGTTTGACCAATTGCTTTCATATAGCAATCACTTGGGTTTGTTTAGCGAGGACATCGATTTTAAATCAAAAAGACTTTTGGGGAACTTTCCCCAAGCTTATTCTCACCTTGCTTTAATTGATACTGCTCTCAATTTCAAAAGTTGAGTTGATAATGAAAAACTTAAATTAGATTTTGTAATTTTAAATTCAATTTAAAAAACATGAAATATCAATTATTAAAATTTGTTATAATATTTACTATTCCTTTTTCAACTATACTTGCTCAAACACCTGACAACCCATGGTCTATTGGTCTAGGAGCAAATACTATACAAATAATAGATGATTCAGTGGAATCAAAATTTGGATTAGGTCCATCAGTTTCCATTGGAAGGTATTTAGGAGGCGGATTTTCTATAGGAGCTAATTATGGTGTTAACAAATTTGACATAGATAATAATAATTCAGATTATACCTCAGTTGACGCTATCCTTAAATTTAATTTTAATTCAAATAAATTTTCTCCCTATTTTATTGCTGGGTATGGATTGTCAGATTTCGGAGAAAAACTAAGCGCAAAAGAACTAAGCTTGAAAGGGCTTTTTAATTCAAAAGGAGCAGGAAGGACTGTTATAGGTGGGGTTGGATTTGATGTTTTAATTTCACAAAAAATTTCATTAAACCTCAGATCATCTTACCGATTTTCTGAAGAAAAAGGTACATACAAGCATCTCCAACACATGGTCGGCTTTAACTATAACTTTGGTCAAGGTGATTCAGATAAGGATGGCATTCCAGACAAAAAAGATACCTGTCCAGAGGAACCTGGCTTAAAGGAATTCAATGGCTGTCCTGATACCGATGGCGATAAAATCCCCGATAATGAAGACGAATGTCCCGAGGATTTTGGTGCAGAAATTATGAACGGTTGCCCAGATTCTGATGGAGATGGTGTTGCCGATAAAGATGACGAATGTCCTGAGGAAGAAGGTTTAACTGAACTCAAAGGTTGCCCCGATGGTGACGAGGATGGCGTGGCTGATAAAGATGATGAATGTCCCGAAGAAGCAGGAGTAATTGACAATAAAGGTTGTCCTTGGCCTGATACCGATGGCGATGGAATAAACGATAACGAAGATGCATGTCCAGAGGAAAAAGGTTCATCTGAAAATAGTGGATGTCCAGAACTGTCATCAGAGGTGGTTGAAACCATAAACCAATTGGCTACTCAAGTGAATTTTGTAGCTGGTAGTGATAGAATTCAAGGAAGGCCTGTTTTGGACGCATTGAACGAAATCAAAACCCTATTGGATAATAATCCTGAAGGTTCTCTAGTTATTGAAGGGCATACTTCGAGTGATGGGGAGGCAGAAGTAAATCTTTCCCTTTCTCAAATGAGAGCTGCGGCTGTCAAAGCATTTTTGGTAGGGATGGGAGTCAATCCAGATCGTCTAAGAACCGAAGGCTATGGTGAAGAAAGACCCATATCTGATAACAACACACCTGAAGGAAGGGCCCTCAACAGAAGGGTTCAGTTCAGAGCAGAATTTTAATAAAAAAGGGGGTTGAAAAACCCCCTTTTTTTATGTTTTTTTTAATCCCAAGATCATTTCTTTGGGATGGTCAGAGGAAAAGACATAACTACCCGCTACCAATACATCGGCTCCACAATCAACCAATTGCTTTGCATTTTGATCAGTAACACCTCCATCTATTTCAATCATTGTAGAAGCTCCCGATTGATCTATAATACTTTTGAGTTTCGAAACTTTTTGATAAGTTGATTCAATAAAACTTTGTCCTCCAAAACCTGGGTTGACACTCATCAAACAAACCACATCAATATCATTAATAATGGGTTCCAATAAATCTACAGGTGTATGCGGATTCAAAGCTACTCCAGATTTCATACCCTTGTCTTTAATAGACTGAAGTGTTCGATGAAGGTGAGTAGATGCTTCATAATGAACCGTAAGTATGTTACTGCCCAATGCAGCAAAAGTATCAATATATCGTTCTGGTTGAACAATCATTAAATGCACATCTAAAGGCTTATCAGCATGAGAAGCAATGGATTTGAGGACTGGCATACCAAAAGATATATTGGGTACAAAAACACCATCCATCACATCAATATGAAACCAGTCTGCCTCACTGGCATTAACCATCTTACAGTCCCGTTCCAGATTTCCAAAATCTGCAGCTAATAATGAGGGGGCAACTAGAATTCCCATTTTGAGTAGTTAGTTTAACCCAAGTAAGTTTTTAAAATCTTACTACGAGAGGTGTGTTTAAGTCTTCTGATGGCTTTTTCTTTAATTTGTCTTACTCTTTCACGGGTCAAATCAAAGGTTTCACCAATTTCTTCCAAAGTCATGGCATGTTGATTGCTTAAACCAAAATACAATCTAACCACATCTGCTTCCCGAGGAGTCAAGGTTTCTAGAGCCCTCTCGATCTCCGTTCTTAAAGATTCGTGTAAGAGCGTTTTATCTGGATTGGGAGATTCGCCACTGTTTAATACATCATAGAGATTTGAATCTTCACCTTCAACTAATGGGGCATCCATGGATACATGTCTACCAGAGTTTTTAAGGGACTCTTTAACATCATTGATGGTCATGTCCAATTCCTTGGCTATTTCCTCTGCTGAGGGAGCTCTTTCATGAGCTTGCTCCAAAAAGGCATAGGTTTTATTGATCTTGTTGATCGACCCAATTTTATTTAAAGGTAACCTTACAATCCTTGACTGTTCAGCCAAGGCTTGTAAAATGGATTGTCTGATCCACCACACGGCATAAGAAATAAATTTAAACCCACGTGTTTCATCAAAACGTTGTGCTGCCTTGATCAGCCCTAAGTTTCCCTCATTGATCAAGTCAGGTAAGGTCAATCCTTGGTTTTGATACTGTTTGGCAACAGAGACAACAAAACGGAGATTCGCTTTGGTCAACTTTTCTAAGGCAATTTGATCCCCTGCTTTAATCCTTTGTGCCAGTTCCACCTCTTCCTCTGCCGTAATCAGATCTACCTTTCCAATTTCTTGAAGGTATTTATCCAAGGAAGCCGTTTCCCGATTGGTAACCTGTTTTGTGATTTTGAGTTGTCTCATGAAAAAATATTATAGCTTACAATTTATTATACGTTTAAAAATCAAAAATGTTACACCAGTAACCGTATTTATTCCTTTCTTGGATTTTTACTTCTTTCAGGACGGGGCAATAAAGCTTTTCTAGAAACTTTTTCTTTTCTTGTTCTAGAATCAATTCCAAAGTATTTTACTTCAAGAATATCTCCTAAATTCACAATATCAGTTACGTTTTCAGTTCGTTCCCAAGCTAGTTCACTTACGTGTAACAAGACTTCATTCCCTGGTGCTTCTGTGTATTCCACTACCGCTCCAAAGTCAAGCATTTTGATAACCTTAACTTCGTAAGTATTTCCAACCTTCGGCTTGAAAGTAACAGAATCAATTTTACCTTCCACCATTGCAATACCCTGAGGAGAAGTTCCTAAGATTTCAATTATTCCTTCTTCTGTAACAGGGTCTTCTGTGATTACAATAGTACAACCAGATTCTTTTTGTAGCTCTTGAATTACTTTACCTCCAGGACCAATCATAGCGCCAATAAATTCATTTGGAATACGTCTGTTGATCATTTTTGGAGCATGAGCTTTTACGCTTTCATTCGGTTGATCGATGGTATCTACAATTTTTTCAAGAATGTGCAATCGGCCTTCACGAGCTTGTTTCAGTGCTTTGACCAAAATTTCATAAGACAAGCCTTTGATTTTAATATCCATCTGACATGCAGTGATCCCTTCACTTGTACCTGTAACCTTAAAGTCCATATCACCTAAATGATCCTCATCTCCAAGAATATCACTTAATACGGCAAATCGATCTCCATCAGAAATTAATCCCATGGCAATCCCTGAAACAGGTCTTTTGACTTTTATTCCGGCGTCCATCAAGGCCATGGTTCCAGAACAAACTGTCGCCATAGATGAGGAGCCATTGGATTCTAAAACTTCACTTACGACACGTACCGTGTATGGACAATCCTCAGGGATCATTCCTTTTAGACCTCTTTGAGCTAGGTTTCCGTGACCTACTTCACGTCTTGATGTTCCTCTCAGCGGACGAGCTTCTCCCGTACAAAAAGGAGGGAAGTTGTAGTGCAAGTAAAATCTTTCTTCTCCCTCATAAGAAGGCATATCAATTTGATTGGCTTCTCTTGAAGTTCCCAAAGTTACTGTTGCCAGTGCTTGGGTTTCTCCACGAGTAAAAATCGAAGATCCGTGAGTAGAAGGAAGGTAATCTACCTCACACCAGATGGGTCTGATCTCATCTGTTTTTCTTCCGTCCAATCGTATTCCTTCACTCAAAACCAATTCTCTAACGGCTTCTTTTTGAGCTTTACCGAAGTATTTGCTTATTAATTGACCATTTTCTTCTAACTCTTCCTCGGAAAAGCTGGCTTTTATTTCGTCTTTCAATTCACTAAAAGCTAAACTTCGTTCGGCTTTACCTGTTCCTTTTTTGGCGATAGCATAACATTTGTCATAAGCCGCCTCATGAATTTGCTTCTCAAGGGCTTCGTTTACGTCTTCTTGGTCATACTCTCTGACTTCTTTTCTGCCGAAAGCATCTGCTAATTTGATTTGAGCATCAATTTGGTCTTTGATAGCTTCGTGAGCAAACTTAATGGCATCGGCCATTTCTTCTTCACTGCACTCGTCCATTTCACCCTCTACCATCATTACAGAGTCGGCAGAAGCTCCTACAATCATATCGATGTCGGAAGCCTCCAATTGAGCTCGACTTGGGTTGATAATGAATTTCCCGTCTAATCGTGCGACTCTTGCTTCGGAAATAGGACATTCGAAAGGGAAATCACTCAATTGAATGGCAGCAGAAGCTGCCAATCCTGCTAAAGCATCGGGCATTACGTTTTCATCATGAGACATCAGCTGTATCATAACTTGAACTTCGTTGTGATAATCTTTTGGAAAAAGAGGACGCAAAACACGGTCTACAATCCGCATGGTCAATATCTCACCGTCGCTGGGTCTTGCTTCTCTTTTGAAAAAACCACCGGGATATCTTCCTGCAGCAGCAAATTTTTCACGGTAATCCACCGTTAGGGGTAAAAAGTCTACTTGACCAGAGTTGTAATTGGAGACTACTGTACATAACAGCATACAGTCTCCCATTCTTACTACTACAGAACCGTGGGCTTGTTTGGCTAGCTTACCTGTTTCTAAGGTAATTGTTCTTCCGTCTTCAAGACTAATTTCTTGGGTAAATGTTTTAGGTATCATTTTTTCTTAGTTGATTGTAAAATTAATGTTGTTGTTGTGTGTTGAAGCAACCAACGAAAAACTGATTCAGTAAATAGGTGTGCTTTTAAAGCGATCGAAATTATTTTCTTAATCCCAATTCTTTTATGATTGAACGGTATCGCTCAATGTCTTTCGCTTTGAGGTAATCCAAAAGGTGACGGCGTTTTCCTACGAGTTTAACCAAGGAACGCTCCGTGTTGAAATCCTTTTTATTTTTGTTTAAGTGTTTGTATAGGTGGTCAATTCTATGAGAAAAAAGTGCGATTTGTCCCTCAGTAGAACCGGTGTCTTTTTCAGATTTTCCGTGTTTTTTAAAAATCCCTTCTTTAACTTCTTTGTTCAGGTACATGCCAATATTATTTAAATGATTTTTATGTAAAATGTTTGCAAATATACTCGTATTAATTAGAACTGCAATCCAATCAGTAGAATTAATCCCTTAGGGGCTGATTAAGGATCAAATCCAGATAAAGATTGATTTTGTTTTTGAGTTGTTTTCTGTGACAAATGAAGTCCAAAAACCCCTTTTCCAACAAAAACTCACTTTTTTGGAAACCTTCGGGAAGCTCCCTTCCTGTGGTATCTTTTACAACACGTGGCCCAGCAAAGGCAATTAAAGCTCCAGGTTCTCCAATATTAATATCCCCTAACATGGCAAAAGAGGCCGTTGTTCCACCTGTAGTAGGATCAGTACAAAGAGAGATGAAAGGCAATTTGGATTCAGCTAATTCTGCTAATTTCGCAGAGGTTTTAGCCATTTGCATCAGCGAATTGGCAGATTCCATCATTCGGGCACCCCCTGATTTTGAAATGATCACCAATGGTAAATGATGTTCAATAGCATAGTCTGCCGCTCTGGCAATTTTTTCACCCACCACAGACCCCATAGAACCACCAATAAAAGTAAAATCCATACAGGCAATCACCAGGTCTTTTCCTTTAGATTTACCCACTGCGGCTCGGATGGCATCGATTAGTCCTGATTTTTTTTGAGCGTCCTTAAGACGATCTACATATTTTTTGGAGTCTCTGAAATTTAGAAAATCTTTGGATTTTAAATTTTCATCCAATTCCTTGAAGTGATTGTCATCAAACAAAATCTCAAAATATTCCTTGCTTCCAATGTGAACGTGATAATCGTCCTCTGGAGACACATAGGCGTTGGAGGCCAATTCTTGGGTTTCTACTATTTTCCCCGTTGGAGTTTTATACCAAAGCCCTTTTGGAATGTCTTTTTTCTCTTCGGTTTTGGTTTGGATGCCCTTTTCGCTTCTTTTGAACCAGCTCATATAGGTAGCATTTTAATTCCTAAAATAAAGATCAATCAAGTGTATTGATGTTGTTCAAATCTTCGAAAGCTTGGATTAGGCGCGTTTTGAAGGTTTCTTCTCCTTTTCTTAGCCACTTTCTTGGATCGTAGTATTTTTTGTTGGGTGAGTCGGCACCCTCAGGGTTTCCAATTTGAGTTTTCAAGAAATCAATATTATCAACCATGTAATCGCGAATTCCTTCTGTAAAGGCAAATTGCAAATCGGTATCAATGTTCATTTTTATAACGCCATACCCAATGGCTTCGGTTATTTCCTCAAGAGTAGAACCTGATCCTCCGTGGAACACAAAATCTAAAGTATTGTCTGCCACACCAAATTTTTGAGAAATAAACTCTTGAGAGTTTTTCAAAATCTTTGGAGTTAATTTCACGTTTCCTGGTTTGTAAACGCCGTGAACATTACCGAAAGCTGCGGCAACAGTAAATCGAGGACTGATTTTACTCAATTCTTCATAGGCATAGGCTACTTCTTCTGGTTGGGTATAGAGTTTTGAAACATCGATATCGCTGTTGTCAACACCATCTTCTTCTCCTCCAGTAACACCCAATTCTATTTCAAGGGTCATACCCATTTTTTCCATTCGGGCGAGGTAAGTTTTACAAACTTCAATGTTTTCTTCAATAGGCTCTTCTGAAAGATCGAGCATATGGGAACTGTACAAGGGTTTTCCCGTTTGTCTGAAGAAAACTTCACCAGCATCAAGTAATCCGTCAATCCACGGCAATAGGTTTTTGGCACAGTGATCCGTGTGCAGGATGACCGATGCACCATAGTGCTTGGCCAATTCATGAACATGTTTAGCTCCTGAGATCCCCCCTGCAATGGCTGCTCTTTGATTTTCATTGGATAAGCCCTTTCCAGCCATAAACTGGGAGCCGCCATTTGAAAACTGAATGATTACTGGACTGTTCAATTCGGCTGCCGTCTCAATGACAGCATTGGTTGAATTACTCCCTACTACATTGACTGCAGGAAGGGCAAAGGATTTCTGTTTTGCAAATTGAAATAATTCCTGTACTTGACTACCAGTCAGGACTCCTTTGGGAAAATTTTGATTCATCAATAATTGGTTTAGAAGGACAAAAGTATCAAACTTTTTGAGTTTAAAATGGATAATTTATACCAATATTAAAAACGGCATCTTTAATGGCATAATTCCTTTGCCATCGAGAAGATTCAGGCAAGGAAGGATTGTGGGTTTTAAAGCCAGTATCCAAACGGAAAACGAAAAAATCAAAATCATAACGCAATCCAAAACCAGTTCCGACAGCAATTTCCCTTAAATCTTTAATGCCATCAAAGCGATATTCGGGATCATTAACATTGTCTAGCACATTCCAGATGTTTCCAGCATCTACAAAAAAGGCAGCGTTCATCTTTCCAATTAAAGGGAAACGATATTCTATGTTAAAAGTCAGTTTCAAATTGGCCTCGTTAAATTCATTGAGGTTATTGCTGCTTCCCGGGCCGAGTTCATAGGCTCTCCATCCACGATTGTCATTGGAACCTCCAGAAAAATAGGAACGGTTAAAGGGAATGCTATTGGCATTTCCAAAGGGGACAGCGATTCCTCCAAAAGCTCTTAGTGCAAGAACAGTCTCACTGGACAATTGCCAGTGCTTGATATAATTTAATTCCGTTTTGATGTATTGTGAAGGAGTAACTCCTGCAATTTCATATTGATTGTTATTGTTTTTTTTGGCATCGGTCGATTTTATAATTTCATTTAATAATGTACCGACCAAATTCAGTTTCCATTGCAGTTGGAAAAAAGATTTATCCAAAATATTTTCTTGACTTTTATAATTGATACCAAAAGAAGAACCAAAAATCAGATTGTTGGTGGTCAATCGGCTTTGTCGTTCTTTGATCAAGTTCACATCCTGATATTTACTGTTTTGGTCATTTAAAGAAGTTTGATTACCCAGAACCTCAGAAATAAAATTATTGGCCCCAACGGGTATTTTTAGAGCACCATCAGAATTAATGTTCTCTGGGTTATTGTTATAGCTTTGAGCAATCTCGTTAAGCTTGTCATATGAATTCCTATAAACATTAAAATAATTGCTGATGTTTTGATTGTTGATAAATTCTAAGTCAATGA